>ERZ808240.165-NODE-165-length-90244-cov-8.430518_pt1 | contig 90244 bp, 66 predicted proteins | sample MGYA00521084_ERZ808240 | MGnify/ENA primary metagenome ERZ808240 (study PRJEB31516, sample SAMN03275571) | gut metagenome | biome: mammalia-associated habitat; material: feces | host: Papio cynocephalus | place: Kenya | collected 2012-08-06 ...
GAAGGGAGATTGGGGTATCATGTTGAAAACGGTCCAGTTTTTTGTCCGCATGCCCCTCCCTAGCATCAACTATGAATTAGTAAGTATGTTATCTCATACACTTTTAAATGAGCTAAAGAATGAACTTTAGATTGGACCTTTATATACTATCTCGTTTTTAGAAGAGAAAGATTAACAAAAGGAATAATAGCGCCGCAACCATCGCGTCTTTCGGTCTCGGAAGCACGAATAAAAAAGTGTGCAATCACCTGTTTTTCGGCTTCGCTACAAGCTTTCTCGCCAACATGTTGCTCTAATATTCGTAGGGCGGTTTCTCAAACCCCATGCGGGAGCCAAGCTTCGAGAGGCTTTCGTCCAGGCGCAGTCTTCTTTAGACTCCCTCGCCGATTTCGCTCACCTCATAATCTCTCAGCAAGGAGGGAAAGCGATCGATGGGATCAAACGTATAAAAACGGAAGGGGTTCTGTGGCTATGGATTACACAAACTTCTTGCACTCTCTTAAACATTGGAAAAGTTGCAAATATCGTCTATAGAAACAATGGAAAAGTTGCAAAAATATAATAAAATAGTATTGGAAAAGTTGATAAGGAGGTTTTTCTAATGTTTAAAAGGAAGATTGAAACCGTAATTAACAACTATTTTGAATCTGAAAAAGAGACAATCCTCGTTGTTAATGGGGCCAGGCAAATAGGCAAATCTTACATAATCAGGAAGCTTTCTAAACGGCATTTTAGAAATTATATCGAAATTAATCTCAGAGAAGATTTTGATGGAAATAAATATTTTGCCGAAGACAAAGTAAGAACCACTGCCCAATTCTACCTTAGACTCTCTTCTTTATATGGCGATTCTTTGGGAAGCAAAGACGACACGATTGTGTTTTTGGACGAGATTCAAGCGTACCCTCACTTGCTTACCATGTTGAAGGCCTTAAACAAGGAAAAAAGATTTACCTATATCGCCAGCGGTTCTCTATTAGGCGTTACCCTAAAGCACACATTTATTCCGATGGGGTCGATTAGAGAAGTGAAAATGTATCCAATGGATTTTGAGGAATTTTTGTGGGCCAATCACGTTAACGCCGAGGCTATTGATTACGTTAAATCCTGCTTTCATAAAATGGAGCGCATCGATGGCTCGGTCCATGAAATTTTCCTAGCTAGATTCAAAGAATATCTATTGAGCGGCGGGTTGCCTGACGCCGTTAAAGAATTCGTCGTGAACAAAAACGTAATGGCTATGAGGCATGTCCAAGAAACTACTTATGACTACTATAAAGACGATTGTTCCCAATACGATTTGGACCATAAGCTAAAAATTGCCAGGGTATATGAGATGATGCCCTCTTATATGGAAAATAAGGTTAAGAGGATCCGAGCCAATCAAATCAATAACAAGAAAGAATCTTTAGAAAGATACCAAGACGAATTTGATTACCTGATTTCTTCTGGTATTGCGATAGGCGTCAAGGCCGTTAGCGATCCCAGGTTCCCTCTTATTGAGTCAAGCAGTAAGAACCTGATTAAGCTTTATTACAATGATGTAGGCATATTGACCAACATCTTGTATAAGAACAATATCGATGCGGTGCTGAGTCAAGAGAAAGGCATTAACCTGGGCTCTGTTTATGAGACTGTTGCAATGAGCGAACTCTTGGCGCATGGGCACCATCCCTTTTATTTTGATAGCAAAAAGACCGGAGAGACCGATTGTTTGATTAACGACTACGACAATCTAACGATCGTTCCTATAGAAATTAAATCCGGAAAAACCCAAAGCGAATTCCGTGCCATTCCAAAATTGGTGGATCCAAATGGTAAATATAAGTTACCTAAAGGATATATATTCGGTAACAAAAACATCGTCGAAAGGGATGGCAACTTGATTACATTCCCGATCTATACGATTATGTTTCTCTAATAAGGCCCCTTGGTTCATGTGGATAAGCAAGAATATCTATCAAACGAATGTATAAAACATCTAAACGGCGTGGATAAAGAAGGGATGATGAACGCCATAACTCCGTTATTGCAGCGATTGTCTTCACACGCTTTAGAAACGATTATTGCGATAAATGATGCCGGCATCGAGCTTTATTATTTATCTAACAAAGAAGAATTATTGGAGCAATTATTCCAAATCAAAACGATAAAAATGTCTGACCGGGTCAGCGAAGGCTATTTTAACGATTACGACTATGATCGATCTCTAGGTGAGCGTGACGTCTCTTTCCTTACCGATGTTTCTTTGCTTTTAGTCGCTTCATATGGCCAAGGCCAAAAGGAAGAGGATTACAAAATCGCCGAGCGACTTTATTCGATAGATTTCGGTTGCGGTTGCCATAACGAATACAACGACCGTTTCGAATACGAAACTTGTTCTATTGAAGATGCTTATGGCGAATTGGAAGGCGAAGACGTCATTGATAGAGCCAGGGGCCTTTATAAGGAAGCGCAAGGGAAGAAATTTGCACGAGCCAAGAGAAAGCGGGCGACGTCCTGCCCGTGATGTGACTGAGGGCGGGGACGTTTAACGGGATATTCCTCTTTTTGATTTTTTCACATCCGATGCGTTTCTTGGTGGCGTATTTGTCGCCATTTTCTAACGTCGAGCTCATTGAAAAGGCCCCAAAGGCATCCACAATCAGCCATAATGGGGCCTATGTTTGACAAAAAAACATCCGAAATGTGCCGATTATATAGCCCTGTTCATTGGGAAAGTATTACTTGATTAAACTCACAAAAATATATATAAAATGGGAGAATACAGGAGCGGTTGGGAGAATGAGATATTTCGATTATTCTAAATTAAAAGAAAGAAAATGGACGAGCAAAATAATCAATTACATTGGTCTCATTCATGAATATAAAGGAAGACAACAGCTTTATCTAACTCAAAAGTCAGAAGAACTAACTGTTTTAGTTAATTTTTCTAAACGCCAGTCCACGGAAGCCAGTAATGATATTGAAGGAATTAGAACCACCAATGCTAGGTTTGTTAAATTGATGAGCGATAAAACCACTCCGAAGAACAGAAATGAAAAAGAGATTTTGGGTTATCGTTATGCTTTAAGTCTAGTTCATGAGTCTTTTGAATATATTCCCATTAGAATCAATTACATTCTTCAAATCCATAAAGAAATGTATCGATTCATGGATGCTTCTTATGGGGGAAGATTTAAAGACACTCCAAACGAAATTGACGAAGAACATCCCGATGGAACAAAAACGCTCATCTTCAAACCCCTTCAACCATACGAAACTCCAATTGCTGTGGAAAGTTTATGCGAAGAATACGACAAAGCGATAAATGAATACAATATCGACCCCTTGTTAGTTATTCCTGTATTTATTCACGACTTTTTATGTATCCACCCATTTAATGATGGCAATGGAAGGATGTCTAGGCTTTTAACAACGTTGCTTCTATATAAATCGGGATATGCAGTCGGAAAATATATTTCCTTAGAAAAGAAGATCCAAATCACTAAAAGCGAATATTATGAAGCTTTAAGCAGCAGTTCTATGAACTGGTATGAAGAAAACAACGATGATACTCCGTTTGTCGAATATCTATTAGGCATCGTTTTATCGGCTTACCGTGATTTTGAAGACAGAGTGAATATAGTATCTAAAAAGATGTCCGCCAAAGAAATGGTTGTTCATGCAATTAACCAAAAACTCGGCAAATTTACCAAGAGTGACATTATGGAGCTTTGTCCAGAAATTAAAAGTAGCTCAGTAGAAGCCTCGCTTAAAGAACTATGCGAAGAAGGTCTTATTGAAAGGTGCGGCGGTGGAAGGTCTACCTATTACTTAAGAAAAGAGAATTAGAGAAATTGGTTTCAAGTGTGTTTTTAAATAGAGAGGGGCTGTGGCAGAAAAAAGGCAAAAAACGGGAGAATTATTGGAGCAATTATTCCAAATCAAAACGATAAAAATGTCTGACCGGGTCAGCGAAGGCTATTTTAACGATTACGACTATGATCGATCTCTAGGTGAGCGTGACGTCTCTTTCCTTACCGATGTTTCTTTGCTTTTAGTCGCTTCATATGGCCAAGGCCAAAAGGAAGAGGATTACAAAATCGCCGAGCGACTTTATTCGATAGATTTCGGTTGCGGTTGCCATAACGAATACAACGACCGTTTCGAATACGAAACTTGTTCTATTGAAGATGCTTATGGCGAATTGGAAGGCGAAGACGTCATTGATGGAGCCAGGGGCCTTTATAAGGAAGCGCAAGGGAAGCAATTACGCTGCATTCATAAATACGGTCAGTTTGAAATGCACGAGCCAAGAGAAAGCGGGCGACGTCCTGCCCATGATGTGACTGAGGGCGGGGACGTTTAACGGGATATTCCTCTTTTTGATTTTTCACATCCGATGCATTTCTTGGTGGCGTATTTGTCGCCATTTTCTAACGTCGAGCTCATTGAAAAGGCCCCAAAGGCATCCACAATCAGCCATAATGGGGCCTATGTTTGACAAAAAACATCCGAAATGTGCCGATTATATAGCCCTATCCGTTGGGAAGGCGTTGTTTAAACGGTTTCGTCTAAAAAAACGAAAAAAGGCGGTAGAAACCCTGTCTTTTTTGCGAATGCTTCTCATTCGGAACGCTCTTTTGATGATTCGCATTATGCTATGTCGTTCTTTTTTTGAAGAAGATTCAACGAAAAGCTTTTTAACGCCGCTAAGTACATTGTGTTTTCAACCCCTTTCTTTTATCATTCAAAAAACGCATTGCTTGTGGCGGAGAGCTTTATGGAAAATAAAAAAGGGATGGTCACGATTCCTTCCGACAAGAATTTTGTCGAAGGGACAAAACGCATCGGGGCGTTATGGGGCGCCGATGCTATTCGCGATTGCGATGGGACGGATTTGCCAACAAACGCCCACGAATTGGCAAAAAAGGTTTACAAAACCTATTTTGTGGTTCGCGGAGACAACGCTTGGGCCGATAAACACAAAGACGAAAGCATTCGCGCTTTTTTATCAAGCGAACGGGTGACTTCTTTTAAGGGTTCTCTAGAAATAGAAGTCGCCAAAGGCTATCTAAAAGACGAGGTGGAACCCGATTGGGACAACCTTTTCTATTGGCAGGTTTTCGATCGAACAACGGGAGAGGAGATAAAAGGATGGACCATAGACTCTAAGCGAGGAACGGTTATTATCAAAAATGCGGCATCCTACCACGTTTATTCCGTTGATTTCATGGCTAAGATCATTTGGCATCCCGTCCAAATCTATAATTACCTTACGAATGGCTGGACGATACCGAAGCAAAAAACTTACGATCCTGCTTGCCCCCTTACGGGTGAATATGTCAAGAAGCATATGGCGGAGTGGTGCGAAAGCAATCCCGAAATAGATGTCGTTCGTTTCACCACTTTCCTTTATCAGTTCACGCTGCTCTTTAACGAAAAGGGAAAAGAGAAATATGTGGATTGGTTCGGATATGGCTTAGCTGCCAACCCCGCTTTGCTAAAGAGATTCGAGCAAGAATATGGGTGCGCTATGACGGCGGAGGATTTCGTTTCTGGCGGGACCTATAACAACCCCTTTCGAGTTCCAAGCCGAAAATATCTGATGTATCAGGATTTTATTTCCAAGTTCGTGGCCAAGACGATGCGGGGCCTTATCGACATCGTTCACCAATATGGCAAGGAAGCGATGATGTTCTTAGGCGATGACTGGATTGGAAGCGAGCCCTATGGTTCCTATTTCAAGGAGATGAATTTGGATGCCGTTGTGGGTTCGGTTGGAGGCGGCGTCACCGTACGCATGCTTGCTGAAATTCCGCATGTCAAAATCCACGAGGGACGATTCCTTCCCTATTTCTTCCCCGACACCTTTTTCGAAGGCAACGAAGAAAACGCTGTGCTGGAATTAAACAAAAACTGGAATACGGCGCGTCGTGCTTTGTTACGGAGCCCGCTTGATAGAATGGGTTTTGGCGGATACCTTTCCTTAGCCGATAAATTTCCGAAATTCATTTCGAGGGTCGGCGACATTTGCAATGAATTTCGTCAAATCCATGACGTTTGCTATGGGAAAAAACCATATTCAGTAGCCACAGTGGCTATCCTCAATGCCTGGGGCGAGAAGCGTTCATGGATGGCTCATATGGTCGCCCATGAACTCTGGTATCAGCAAGTGTATAGCTATCAAGGCGTCTATGAAGCGCTAAGCGGGTTGCCCGTGAACGTCAAATTCCTCTCTTTCGAAGATATTCGCGAGAAAGGAATACCCGATGATGTTGACGTTTTGCTTAACGTTGGCGATCGTGATACCGCCTATTCTGGCGGCGAGAATTGGAAGGATCCTTTGATTCAAGAGAAAGTTCGCGAATTCGTCGCAAAAGGCAAGGGCTTTATTGGCGTAGGGGAGCCTGCTTCTTATTTGGAAGAAGGTAGACTTTTCACCCTTTCAGACGTTCTTGGGGTCGACGAGGAGGTTTCTCTCACTCTATCCGAAGACAAATACAACATCGAAAAGAAAAAGCATTTCATCACCGAGGACGTTATCTCGGAAGTGGATTATGGCGAAGGGAAGAAGAACGTCTACGCCTTGGATGGGACGGATGTTTTGGATATTCGCTTCTCCCCTCGCTTCGAGCGCAAAGTCAACGTCGGCGAGGTTTTGATGGCCGCTAATTCATTCGGCGAAGGCCGCTCCGTTTATTTGGCAGGCCTTCCTTATTCCCCGCAAAACGCCAGGATCCTATATCGGTCCATTTTATGGGCATCTAGCAAGGAAGAGCGAATTCATCGTTGCTTTTCAACGAATGTCGATACCGAGGTGAATTATTATCCGGAAAGCCGATTATACGCGATCGCGAACAATTCGTCTTACGATGTTGAAACCGTGTTTTTCGACAAAAACGGAAGAAAGGAAAGACTCTCTCTTTCAAGCGGAGAGATTCGATGGGTGAAAGAACATGAATAAAGGCGTTTTCCTTTGTTTGAGCAGCAATGCGAATCTCAAGGTGGAAAGCCTTCGTCTTTTCATCGATTACTTAGCTCTTTTTGGCTACGACACTTTAGAACTTGGCTTAGACGATATGATTAAAATCCCAGAAGAGCCGTATTATGGTTATCTTCGGGGCGGATATACCATCCAAGAACTGAGTGCCCTTGACGATTACGCACGCGAAAAAGGAATAGAATTGGTTCCTTCTTGCCAAATGCTTGGCCATTTTGGGCGTTTGAAGAAAATCCCAGAATACGAATCCATCATTGATATCGACGATATTTTGCTAATAGGCGAGGAAAGGACGACTCTCTTGTTGAAACATCTGATCCACGCCTTGCGGCTTTCTTTTAAAACGAAGCGAATCAACATAGGCTTTGACGAGGCCCATCATGTCGGACTAGGAAAATATCTTGACAAACATGGCTATCGCAACCGTTTTGACCTATTGCTCGAGCATTTGCATTTGGTGAACTCTCTCTGCAAAGAAAAAGGCTTCGAGCCGGAGATGTGGAGCGACATGTTCTTCAAATTGGCGAACAAAGGGGTCTATTACGACAAAAAAGTAGAACTGCCGCAAAGCGTACTAGAAAAAATACCCGAAGGAGTGCGGATTTGCTATTGGGATTACTTTACGACGGACGAAGAGACTCTTACCCACATGATCAAAGAGCATAAAAAGATGAACCGTCCCCTTTCCTTTGCTGGCACCATCACCAATTTCGCCGGATTCGCTCCAGCCAATCGCGCCTCTATCGCTATTTTGGAAAAACAACTCCCCATTGTCTCTCAAAGCGGTTTCGAATCGGTTTTGATTACCGTTTGGGGAGATGACGGCAATGATGTTGGCTCGTTTTCTTGTTTGCCAGGCTTATTCGCCGCTTCTTGTCTTTTGGATGGCGAAAGGGACGAAAAAAGAATCTCGAGGATGTTTTTCGAAAAAACAGGCATGTCCTATGAGGCTTTTCTTGCGCTTGATGAGCCCAATCGGACTCCCGTGAACAAAGATCTCCTTCACGCTTCGGTTTCTTCGAAAAGCCTTTTCTACAACGACCCTTTTCTCGGTTGGAAGGATTTTGCTTTGGAGAAGGTTGGATTCATCGATTACGGGGCCGCAAAGGACAAACTCCAGAAAGCCAAAGGAATGGTAGCTAAGGAATTTCGCTCGCTATTTGAAAAAGAAGCGGCGCTTTGCTCTTTCTTAGAACGCAAATACGATCTAGGAATCAAGACCAGAGCCTTCTATCAAAAAAGAGATAAAGAAGGCTTGAGGGGATTATTGCCAGCATATAGGGAATGCGAAAAGAGGCTTGCTCTTTTTGAGAAGAAATTCCGAAAGGAATGGTTTCTTTTCAATCGGCCATACGGCTGGGACATTCAAACAATCCGCCTGGGTGGCCTTGCTTTAAGGATCAAGGAATGCAGAGAAAGGCTATCCCTTTATATCGATGGAAAAATAGAGAGGATAGACGAGTTGGAAGAGAATCTATTGCCCTACGCTCCATTCGATAGCGCTTTCAACATGTATTCCGGTTTCGTAAGCGTTCGCAATCTTTGATGGCTATTTTTCTTGGCGGTCTTTTTCGTTATAGCCGTTTGGCCTAGAGAAGTAGTGCGCGTCTTTTTGGTCGTACTGGCTGCGCTTATAATCGCTTGGCGATTTCCCAGTCAAGGCTTTGAAATTCAAATTGAAATCCTGCACGGAGCGATATCCAGAACGATTGGCGATGGCGCCGATTGAGAAATTGGTGGATGTCAGCATGTATTTTGCTTTTTCGATGCGAACCCTCTGAACTTCTTTTTTTATTGTTCTTCCAACCTCCTTCTTGAAAAGAGATTGCAAATAGGATGGGGAGATCTCTGCTGCGGAAGCGATTTCCTCTACAGACAAAGATCGATAGAAGTTATTTTCGATGAAGGCCAAAGCCTTTTTGGTTGGAGAGTTATACCTTATAAACTGCGAAGGCACGACGCGCGAAGAAATAATCTCCAAGAAGAGCTCCTTTAAGGAAAGATCGAATTTAGCCTTTTTGAGTTTGCTCCAGCCTTGGTGCGGGCCGGCAAACACACCCATTCTCTCCATCTGAAAGTCTATTTTTCCTCCATCGGCAAAAACGATGGGCTTCTTTCGCTCCATGAGATACGGTTCCGCTTCTCGGAAATTTTTTATGTAAGGCGAAGAGCATAAATAAGGACAAATATCGCTTCCATCGGCCATTGCCACTTCCATTTTGACGGTCGATAAATGGGGGTGCTTTTGGGTGTAGTGGATCACATAGGGTGGAATGATAAGCACCTCTTTTGGAGCGACCATAAGCTCTGTATCGCGTCCATCTTCGGTTTGGTAGAAAAGCGACATAGAGCCGTCTCTAACGGAAAAAAGCTCATAGCTGTTATGTTGATGGCGTGGACCATATTCACCCCAAAACAAAGGATTTTCGTAGGTGTCGATCGAAAACACGGCGAGTTGGAATTTTGTGTCGAGGTCTTTTTCCATGGTTGAAATCCTATAATCGTTTTATTGTATAAACTGAAATAAAACAACACTTTTTGTTATGTAAGCCCTTTCAAAAAAAATCAAACGTCTCTAAACTCATTCTAAGAAGGAAGATCGATTATGGAAGTGACATTAGCGCCGATAAGAAAGAAAAAGAACAAAGGTTTCAAGAACTATTTCAGAGAAAACAAGAAGAAGATTTCACGCATTTTCTTTATGTTTTCCTTTCTTGCTTTGCCGATAATCAATTTTTGCGTTTTTTACTTATATGTGAACATCGACTCTTTCATGATGGCCTTCCAAAGGCCTCGATATGGCACTATTCGGGAGTTGATTTGGTCATTTGAAAACTTCGAACGCATCGGTGATTTGTTCACATCGACGGGCGCTGATGGGCTAGGAACTGCCATTATAAACACCCTTTTGTTTAATTTTGTGGGGATCGTCCTTGGCATGCCCCTTTCGATTTTGATGTCTTACTTCATTTACAAAAAGATATTGGGGTATAAGCTCTTCCGTTTTGTCTTGTATTTGCCGACGATCATCTGCTCGTCCGCCTTGGTGGCGCTTTACAAATACGCAATTGGAGATGGGGGACCTTTGGATGCGATCGTAACGGGTTCTGGCGGAACCTTCGTGCCGCCTTTGTCGGGCGCTCCTTCGGCCATCATCGCGATTCTTTTTTATTGTCTGATGTTCAATCTCGGTTCCAATATCGTCCTTTTCGGCGGCGCTATGAATTCGCTTAGCCCGGAAATGCTTGAGGCCGCGGAATTGGATGGCGTCAATTGGTTCCAAGAGCTTATTTACATCATCATCCCTTCGATTTGGCCGACTTTATCGACGATGCTCATCCTTTGCGCCGCTGGATTCCTGGGAGCGACTGGACCGATTCTTGCCTTCACTCAAGGAAGCTTTAAAACGATGACCCTTTCTTATTACATATACGCTCTCGTTTCTGGGGCTGGCGCTGATCAAGACTTGTATTTGGCTAGCGCCATAGGGCTTTGCATGACGGCGATATCGTTTCCGCTGGCTCTTGTCGTTAAGAAAATCGTCTATGGGGAGAAAAAGGAGAAATAATCATGGAATTGGAAAGAAAAAAGCTACGCCGAGCCTCGCTCCATGGCCGCCACTATTTCGGTGGGAATAGCACCTCGCAACGCGCTGTATTTATCACTGCTTTCGTGTTGTTTGTCCTTTATGTTGCATTTGTCTTGTTTTTCTTTGTTTTCGCCTTCTTGATTTCCTTAAGGAAGGATCAATTGACGTTTATCGACGACCAAATCGCAAAACAGCTTTTTAGTTGGCCGTCTGAACCTTCTTTTGACTCTTTGATAACCTCATTCACCGAGCTTGGGAAGATTGATTCGCATAGCACCTTCCTCTCTATCACTTGGAACTCTATATGGCGAACGGTGTTCAATAGCCTCTTAGGCATTGGCTCTTCGATGATGGTCTGCTATATTCTCGTCTTCTATAGGAACAAATTGACGAAATTCATCTATAACTTGGGTATCTTCGTTTCGATTCTTCCTCTATATGGCTCAGCGGCCGCCAGTTATCGTCTTTTCGAAAATCTTGGCATCTTGAATAGTCCGTTGATTCTTATCACTTCCGTTTCGCTTTTCGGTGGCTATTTCTTCTATATGTATTCCTTCTATAAATCCCTTTCTTGGGAATACGCCGAAGCGGCCTTCGTCGATGGAGCCGGCCATTATCGCGTCTTCTTCCAGGTGATGCTGCCAATGGCCTTGCCAAGCGCCTCGGCCCTTTATGTCATGTCTTTCATCGCGGGCTGGAACGATTATGAATCGACCCTCTTATATATGCGTGATTATCCCAATTTGGCCTACGCCGTCTACGCTTATGGCGAAGTGACCAAATATAACGCCAATGTGCCGGCATATTTCGCCGGAATATTGGTTTCGCTCTTGCCTATTTTGATTCTTTTCCTCTGTTTCCAAAACACCATTATGGAAAAGGTCTATTTGGGCGGTTTAAAAGGCTAATTCAAATGAGAATAAAAAAGGAGGCTCATTTATGAATAAAAGACGACTTTGTTCTCTTGCTTTGCTCTTTGCTGGCACTATCACCCTGGCAAGCTGCGGCGGTGGGAAAGGCGGGGATATTAGTGCCCAAGATGGCAAAGGCACCATTGAAATCTCCGTCACCAAACTTGGCTACGGAACGGATTGGTTAAAAGCTCTTTGCAAAGCTTATAACGAAAAAACCGGCGTTGGCTTCAAAATAAACGAAGTGGTTGGCCAAGCCGGCATCGAGTCCATTCAAACGGAAATGGAGTCTTTGGCAAGCTCTACCGATTTGTTCATCACTCGTCCTAAGAACTATTTCAAAATGGTTTATTCTGGGGCGATCACGGTTGGCGGAAAGACTTATGATTGCGCTTTGGCGGATTTGACCGATGTTTTCACCACTCCTTTAGAGGGAGAAAATGGGGCGACCGTCCTTTCGAAGATGCATAAGGCTTATTCTGACTACCTTAATATCGATGGGAAGTATTATGGCCTTCCTTGGGGCGGTGGCGACATCATGGCCATTGTTCGCAATCTCAACGTTTGGAACAAACTCGGTTTCAAAGACGAAGACGTACCCAACACCACCGATGAAATGTTCGCTCTATGCGATAAGACAAAGGAAAAAGGAACTGCGCCTTTCATCTATAGTTTCTTAAACGAATATTATTCTACGCTCGTTCCTATTTGGTTTGCCCAATATGAAGGCAGCGCTTCTATGGCCAATTGGTATAACGGCCGTGATCCAGCCGGACAAGAAACCTATAACATCTATTCCTATGATGGAATGGTGAAGTCTCTTGAAATTTTGCAAACCCTTCTCGATTCCAAGAAAGGATATCAACACGAAGCTTCGAAAACTTTGCCGTTTACCTCTATGCAAGGTTATTTCCTTCGCGATGAAGCTCTCTTCTGCGTCAATGGCAGTTGGCTCGAGACGGAAATGGGTTCGAACTTCAAAGATTCCAACATCGATTACATCAAAACGCCGATCGTGTCGGCTCTTTCCGAGAAATTGTCTTATTACAAAGAGAACGACCAAAAAGGAAATGACAAGAAACTAAGCGCTTTGATTGATTATGTGGATGGTCGTGTCACGACCTTGCCCGAGGAGACGACTGAAGACGATGCAGCCATCGTTAGGGACGCTCGGGTCAGCGCTTCCTATATCCGCGGCGGTCAAGACCACAACATGCTCGTTCCTTCCTATAGCGACCAAATCGAGAACACCAAAGATTTCCTCCGCTATATCTTTAGTGATGAAGGGCTCAACCTTTATTACAAGACCATGGATGGAAGCACCTTGCCAGCCGTCCCCACGAATGGGTACAACAACGAAGGCGTCTCCATCAGCAGCTTCCGCAAAAACATTCTCGATATTACGGAAGAAGGTCATTTTTGCAATTATGCCTTTGGCTTTAAGGCGAAGGTGTTTTGCTTAGGCGGAGTAAATCGCTATTACGTAAACGGAGTCGGAAACATGGTTAATGAAATAGTGAATGGGAACACGCCGGCGAAGATCATCGCGGCCAACCAGGCTTACATTAAACGAAACTGGAATTCCATCCGTAGCCAATACGTCAAATAAAAACATAAGGAGATACCTATGGTCAAAAGAGCGACTTCAAAAACCTTATTTCTTTTGTCTGCCACCATTCTTCTAGCGGGCTGTTCCCGAGATGGCCAGCTCTCCTCATCGAGCCTTCAAGGCTCTTCTTTCCCTGAGATTTGGAGCACTTATTCTTCGCGCAAGGTCGTGATGTCTACCGACCGCAACGATTCTTTGGATAAGATGCCTGGAGAAATCAACGTCTCTCTTTATCAAGGGGAAAAAGAGGATGGCCAGCTTATTCTCACCTCTTCGAGCAATGCAAAGGTGAGCTATTCTTTGGATTACGGAACTCTAAAGAACGAAAAGGGCAACGAATTCCCCAAAGAGAAGGTTCAGATTTTCCATCAAAAATACATTAAAGTAGCGAAGACATACACTGGGAACCATGATTTCTTCTCGGGAGACTATATCCCTGACATGCTTCTCCCTATGGAAACGGCCATCAAAAGCGGAGAAAACTACATCGAGCCATCGAGCAACCAAGGGATTACCGTGGAATTCGATTCGACGGGTCTCCCCGCTGGAACCTACACTGGCAACTTCCTTTTGAAAGTTGGCGATGAAACAAAGAACGTTCCGGTTTCCGTCACGGTTTGGGATTTCTCTTACGAAGGCAGAAGAACCTTCCAATCCTCTTTTCTTCTCTATCGCAAGCACCTTCTTGCGGGCGAATATGATTCGAGCGAAGAAATGGTGCAATCCTATATCGATTTCATGCTTGACTACAAAATCAACACCTACGTCATCAAAGATCGAAACGAGTGGACGACGCAAGAGGTGGTGGATGAGGCAAAACGCCTTTATTCCAACATGAATTACAACTCCATTGTGATTCCTTTCGACTTCCCTCTGTCTTATCAAACTTTTTCAGGCAACAAATTGACCGAAGGCGCTAACAAGGTCGTGGATTATATTTTAGCCTTGGCGAAGGAATCGAAAGGCGAGGACAATTACCTCAAGCTCGCCTATTTCTATCCTTCGTCCTATGATGAAGCCGATATCAATCATAACGAAGATGCATCGGAACGGTTCTTCGGCAAAGGAGGGGAATACCAAAAGACTTTGGAAGAGGCCGCCAAACGCATCGATAGCGATCCAAGCTTCTCGGAATTGAGCGCCGAGAAAAAGTCCGCTCTCAAAGAGGATATTCTTAATATTCCAGCCGTCTTTACCAATGTGAACTATCAATCCGATTGGGTAGGGACCTTGGGTGCCACTTTCTGCCCGTATTTTAGCGTCTATAATGACGAAGCGACCTTACAACGTTATCAAGACGCCGCCAAAGAGGATGCCAATGCTAATCTTTGGGCTTATACCTGCATGGGGCCAAATTATCCCTATGGGACCTTCCACATCGATGATTCTACCTTAGGCATGAGAACCTCCGGCTGGATGGAAAAAGCTTTCGGATTGACGGGTTACTTGTATTACGCCTATAACATGTCGACCCAATTTACTTTGAGCGACGAGGTTTATACAGACGTATACGACAATCCGCTCCGCTATGCCGAAGTGCCGGGCGATGGCTACTTGGTTTACCCTGGAAGATTCTACGGTTCGAATAAGCCGTTCGCTTCTTTGCGCCTCGTTTCCTATCGCGATTCCCAAGACGATTATGACATGCTTAGCATCTATGAGAATCTTGTTAACGATTACGCCAAGAGACATTCGGTTGACGTTTCTTTCTCTTCTTTGGTAAACGATCTTTATGCCGACATCTTCCAAGGCGCTATTTATTACGAGGAAGATCGTTTGCTTTTCGAAGCCAGGGAAGAGCTTGCCAAGCGCATCTTGACTTTGAAAAACGAAGATCGGTTGATTGAGAAAACAGGAACGCTTCAATCGTTCGATGAGAATCAAATCACCATTTCTGAAGGCAGTAGCATCGTCCATACGGATAACGCGATCACGGCTAACGTGAAGCCACAATATAAGGACAAAGGCGAAACAATCGGATCCAAAACCAAGATTTTCCGCCCCGCCATCACTTTGACTTCTTCCAATTTGGCCAAAACCAAGGAAATAACCTTCAATTACGCAAACGAAGGCGAAGCCGAAGTGAATATGATCATTAATCTCGTTGATAAAACAGGCTATAAAACGCAATTGATCAGCAATTACGCGTCTAAAGGACAAGAACGTTCTGTTTCTTTGATTCTTTCGGATAGCTTATTGAAGCAGCTAAGCGTTTCTCGCGAAGACATTTCGGCTATCGAATTAAGCTTTGACAATGTTGTTTATAACAGCCAAGGCGATGTGGCTTTAGCTTCCGACCAAACGATTTCGATTAGCGATCTTGCGATGCGCATTGCGGAATAATAAAGGAGAGAAAAATGAAAATGAATAGAACTCCGAAATTTGTCTTATCCGGCGTTGCGTGCATGACTTTCGTTTTGACGGGATGCAGTCGTGGAGGTTTGGATACATCCTCTAGCACGGATGCGCTTCCTGCCTCCTCTTTATTGGACACGCCAGTCTATAAAAAAGGCGATGTCGTTCTTTTGAATGGCTTTGAAAGCGTCAAGGACATGTATGCGATGAAGCAGACGAACCTTGGCGCCGATAGCATCGGGAAAATGAGCATCTCCTCTACTCAGAAAAAAGAAGGTTCCTCAAGCCTATTGTACGAATATCAACAAGGTGGGAATCCCTTGCTTTTGCAACGTATCGACCATAGCCTCGCGCCGACCTTAGATTGGGGCATCATCGACAAAGTAAGCATTTGGGTCTTCAATACCCAAATCGAAGGTTTGAAAGCGAATTTGAAATTGATTGCCAACGGCAACCTGGCTTTGCTTACAAGCGAGAGCCAATCTTTGGCAAGTAACGAATGGACTCAATTGAGTTTCGATATCGATGCGGTGACGAGATACAAAAACAAAAACGATATCGTTGGCATTACTCTTGAAATGGAAATGGGAAACCAAAAGGGCTCTTTCTATGTTGACCAAATGGAAGCGACGATTGGCGATTCCGTCAGCGATCAAGATATTGCAAACCCCGTCATCCAAAAAATCACCGATTTGCCAGAGGCTTCTGAAATCGATGACGAAAAAGAGTTCCTCAAAGTCCTCACCGTTAAAGGCAGTTATGACGCTTTGACGGATGCTCAGAAAGCATTGGTCAACAACGTTAGCAAGCTCAATGAATGCGTCGCGAAAACGGACGGATATGGTCTTCTTTTCGACGCTGGCACGACTTTGTTTAGCATGATCACGACCTCTGCTGCCGACTACAATTGGAGCGGTGCCATGCTTAACGAAGACGATCCTGATTTTGGCGCTCGTATCCACCTTAACGTCAGTTCTACCGCCGGCAGCAATGGAGGCATTATGGAGCTTCGCTATGGGGCTTTGGAAAACGCCTCCGAATATAACGAAGTCATTTTGTACGTCTATAACCCAATCGCCGAGAAACGCACTCTTATTTCCGCTACTGGCCAAGCTTGGAGCGGTTTGACGTGTTATTTCGAGTTGCAACCGGAAAGCTGGAACAGAATCCGCATTCCTATGACGAAATTGGATGCTTCCGGAGGTTATTTCTTGGTGCAACAACCCGTATCGGACGGTTGGCTGTTCTCTGGCTTCCTAGGCATTACAAATGAACGTTCGGCCAACGATATGATTGCCACCATAGACGCTCTTCCAGACCCCTCTTCGACCCTCACGGACGAAGATACGAAGGCGATTCAAGCGGCGAAAGACGCTTACGATTCGCTTAGCGAAGAGGCTCAAAAGCTTGTCACCAATAAAGCGAAATTGGAACAATTGGTGGCGATTGCCATTTATGGCGAGCTCGTCAAACCGGTGATTACTTTAATCGAGAATTTGCCTGATGCGAGTGCGATAATCGAGTATTCGCAAGTCCACATCGTCGAGAAGGCGAAAGAAGCCTACGATGAGCTCCCAGACGAAGCCAAGGTTATCGTCACGAATGCGGATAAACTAAATCTTTGCTTAGAGAAGGCTGAGGAGATCTCCAAATCCATTCTCGCCGTTAAAGCCATGCTTTCCTCTTTGGACGATAGCTTAGAAGGTCAAGATGAGATCTTCCGCTTCCTTTCTGCCAAAGAGATTTATGAGAGTCTTTCAGAAGGCGAAAAGGCAAAGCTTACGAGCGAAGAAAAGACCCTTTACGATTCCCTTGTTTCTAAGACGAGCGGGTATCGCAACCTCTATAGCGCCAAAGATAATTCCTTGTTGACCGATCCAGCTCCTGGAGACTATACAAACGTCTCGGTCACTCGGAACGCCATCAATGACAAATACGGAAACGTCTTTGCCCTCAAAGTGAAAAAAGCTCACGAAAAGAGCGGTGCCACTTCGTTTAAGCCGTTTGCTAGCCTTGATGTAACTGGCATTAAAGCGGTGCGTTTCGCCATCTTTAACCCAACTGGAGCTTGGCAAAACAACTCTTCTTGCGTCCGTAGCGATTGGGGGAAAACCAAATCGCAGCAGTTGCCTGGCGAATATCAAGTAGGCGAAGGCAAGGCTTGGAGTATTATCGAAATACCGGTCAAAGATTTCTACGATACGAATGACGTGTTCTTCGTCCTTAACAGTGCTGGAGCAAACTTCAAAGAAGACGAACGTCACCCCGTTACCAAAGGAACATGGCTTATCTCCAGCTTCTATGGCGTGACGGATGATGCGTATTACACCGAGAAGGCGGCCGATACGGTCGCGTTGGTCGATGCGCTTCCCGAAGCTTCTAGCATCACCGATCTTTCTAGCGAAACCAAGGTGAATGAGGCCAAGGCTTCTTATGACGCGTTGCCAGAAGAGGCGAAAGCCAAGGTGACGAATGTCGAAAAACTGAACGCTTGCGTTAGCAAAATCGAGGCTATCATCGGCGATTTAGCTCTCCAAATCGATAACGCCATCGAAGCGCTCCCAGCCCCCGAAACCATCACCAAAGAGAATTTCTCCACCTATCGTGATGCCATATTATCTGCCAACAATGAATACACCATGGCTCGCCAATCCGTGAAAGATGCCGTCACGAAAGCAGACAAACTCGAGCAACTCGTCGCTAAACTTAAGGAATTTAACCCCTTACTGGCGATAGACATGATCGATCGTCTTCCTCTAGCGGACGCCATCGCTTCCGAAAGCGATATGGTCCAAGTCCTTTCCGTTAAAAACTTCCTCGATTCCTTGACTTCCGAAGAACAAGCGGCGGTCACCAATGCTAATAAACTAACCGAATGCCTCGCTAAGTGCGACAAAGCGAAGAGCCTTGTCTCGCCATTGGCGGGTGCAAGCGGCATCGCTTCGGGAAGAGATACGGGGAACAAAGGCGAAACGGGAACGACTTTCGATGCGACTTATGGAAGCGTCTTTACCGTTCGTCCTAAAAATGCGAATGCTATTGGCGATTTCCATTTCAACAATGTGGATGCGACCTCTTACGAGAAAGTCGCTTTCAACATCTTTAACCCTTTGAATAAGGACGCTTCTTTCGTGCTTTATACTGTGATTGACGGAAGTTGGGCAAAGGGCAAGGTTTTCACACTCAAAGCCAATTCTTGGAACACTATCGTTTTTGATACTGCGACATATGGATCCAATTTCTTCTTCATCCTTAATGATACATCATCTAGCGAAGGTACTTGGCTTATCTCGAATTTGATTGGCTTATCCGAATCCGCACTTCCTCAAGAGACGGTTCTTCTTAGGGGCGGTACGGAAGGTGCGCTTAATTGAGGGGCCAATACAGGATGCAAGGAAACTATCGTAGCGGAGACCGACCCCGAAAAGGGTAGCGTTTGGGCCATTTCGGCCGAAGCGCCCGATCCAGATGGCGGCGACTTCTATCCGATGGGGCTTGATTGCACGGGTTTCGAAACGGTATCCTTCTCTGTTTACAATCCGCTTGAAACTGCCGTTAATTTGATTCATTATTCGAAAGGTTGGGGAAATTGGGGATTGGCTGCTAGCCTTGCTCCTAAAGCTTGGACGGAAGTGACTCTTGACGTCGCTACCTTCGGCAATGACTTCTTCCTTGTCGTTGATGCTCATGAGTCCTTCGCAGAAGGGACTTGGCTGGTTTCGAGTTTTATCGGGCATCGTGCCGCAAATTCCTGATTCGATTCGTTTCTAATGAGGAGGGGGTGAAATCGCCCCTTCCTCATCTTCGTCTCCTCTTTTTAAAAGGAGCTTTATCATGCTTAATCCAAAAACAGAAGAACATCTCTCAACGATGGTAACCGCCCTTAGTGGGTGGCGTTATTTATATAAAAAGAGAATCGCGAATATAGAATTCGCCGAGGTTACCTCGGCTTTAGACCTTCCAAAAGACTATGAGCCTTTCGTTGTTCCTTTTCTTATTACCGAGCAAGAAAAGTGGTATCGCTTCCGGTTTCGCTTGGAAGCTCCTTTCAAAAAGAAGGGACGAAAGCATTTTCTTGCGATTGAAACGGGGATTCATGGCGGGGCTTTGACTTCGCGTCCCCAAGGGTTGCTTCTTGTTGACGGAAATTCTTACGCTGGGGTGGATATCTACCACACGGAGATTCTTTTGCCAGAGGGGGAGCATGATTTTGAGCTCGTCTTTTATTCCCACGAATTCTTTAGGCCTTTCGAATTGTCTTTCTTTTTAGTCGAAAAGGACGAAGAAATAGAACGGGCTTTTTATGATCTATTGGTTCCTTTCGAAACGATTTCTATTTTGGATAAGAAAGACGATGACTATTTATATTCTTTGCCTATCCTAGAGAAAGCTATTGATCTATTGGATTTTCGCGATCCTTATTCCGAGGAGTTTTATCGTTCTTTGGAGAAGATGCGCCTCTATTTGGAAAAGAATTACTATGGGCGAGGCACCTTATCAGCCCAAGTGAAGGCCTTTGCGCAAACGCATATCGACGTTGCCTGGCTTTGGGACTTAGCCCAGACCCATCAAAAGGCAAGGCGCAGTTTTTCGACTGTTCTATCCTTGATGAACGAGTATTCCGATTATCGGTTTTTCTCTTCGACGCCTGTTTTATACGAATTCATCAAAGAAGACGATCCCGAGATGTATTCCCGTATAAAAAGGAGAATCGAAGAGGGACGGTTCGAAGCGGAAGGTTCTTTTTGGCTCGAATGCGATTGCAATCTTGTTGATGGGGAGTCTTTCATTCGTCAGATCCTTTATGGCAAGCGATTCTTCCAAAAGGAATTCGGCGTGGATTGCCACATCCTTTATGAACCAGATGTCTTCGGTTATAGCGCGGCTTTGCCTCAAATTCTAAAGCTTTCTGGCATCGATACTTTTGTAACGGCCAAAATTGGTTTAAACGACACCAATCGCATGCCTTATTCTTCTTTCGTTTGGAAAGGAATAGATGGAAGCGAAGTTTTTGCGACTTTGCTTTCAACCTGTCATTCCAATCCACGTCAAGGCATCTATGATCGCGATGAGACCTCTTACGTCGGCAACATCACCGCCAGTGATATTCTAGGGACCTATCATCGCTACGAAAGCAAGGATTTTAGCGATGTCTCGGCCATGGCTTTTGGCTGGGGCGATGGCGGTGGGGGGCCAACTCGAGAAATGCTTGAAAAGGCGAAACGCTATGAAAAAGGCGTTCCTGGTTTACCAAAGCTTTCGCTAACGAGCATGTCGGAGGCCGTTAGGAGCATCAAAGACCATTTCGAAAAGGAAGCGAAGGACCTTCGACGTTATCCACTTTGGGACGGTGAGATCTATTTTGAATATCATCGTGGAACCTATACTTCCGTTCCGGAGATAAAAAAGAACAACAGGAATGGGGAATCCTTCTTGCAACGCCTTGAATTTCTCTCTTCTTTGGCGGCGATCAAAAATGGGCTTCCTTATCCGAAAAAAGAATTGGATGGTTTGTGGAAAACGTTATTGTTAAACCAATTCCACGATATTTTGCCTGGATCTGCCATCGAGAAGGTCTACGCCGATTCCGCCAAGCAATTCGGCCTTTTCTTCGAAAAGGGGAAGGAATTGGAAAAAGAAGCGATTGAATCCTTCCTTCCTTCCTTGCCAGGCGGCGGCATTCTTGTTTTCAATCCGAATCCATTCCCCGCTTACGGTCCCATTCGTCATCAGGGGAAGACTTTTGTTAGTCCTTTAATCCCACCCATGGGATACCGCTTGATTGAAGGCTTCGAAGAAAACGCGGCGCCCCTTTTGCAAGGGGACGTCTTAGAGAATGAAGCAATTCGCATTCGCTTCTCTCCGGATGGGGGCATTCTTTCTTTGTGGGACAAAAAGGAGAAAAGGGAAGTCGTCGAAAAAGGAAAAGAACTGAATCAATTGATCGCCTATGAGGATAGGCCGTTTCAATATGACAACTGGGAACTCGCACCATACTATAAGGAGAAATCCTATCGCGTTGATAAGGTGATCCGGCGCGAAGAGATTCGAGATGGGGAGCGAGTCGGATTTGCTTTCATTCATTCCTATTGTCACTCTACCATTCGACAAGAGATCACTGTTTTAGGGAATTCGCGGAGGATTGATTTTAAGACGGAAATCGAGTGGAACGAGCCTCACCAAATCCTAAAAGCCCATTTCCCCCTTAACCTCCGCGTAAGAGAAGTTCGTTATGATATCCAATTTGGTTCGATACTTCGTCCTTCGACGCAAAACGATCCTTGGGAAAGCGCCAAATTCGAGGTGTGTGGCCATAAATGGGCCGATATGAGCGAACATTCTTATGGGGTCGCTTTGCTAAATGATGGCAAATATGGCTATGGAAGCTTAGAAAACGACCTAAGCCTCACTTTGATTAAGGGCGGCTCTTTCCCCAATCCAAATGCCTCCAAGACAATTCCGGCATTTACTTATTCACTTTTACCTCATATAGGCGGATACGAGGATGGGAACGTTATCGAAGAGGCTACTCTTCTGAATCGTCCTTTAAAGGCGCTTGACCTCGCCGGTTCTTTCGTTAAAGAAGTTTCGTGTTCTTTGGTCTCCCTTCAAGAAAAAGGAGTTTATGTAGACCGAGTGAAACGCGCTGAAGATAAAGAGAGCTATATCTTCCGAATCGTTGAAGAACATGGCGATCATCACGCTTTCAGTTTGCTTTTGCCCTTTGTCAAAAAGGCGTATCTAGTGGATTTAATGGAAAATAGGGTCAAAGAAATCCCTATTTCCAATGGTCAAATCTCCTTGGAACTCGCTCCTTTCGAGATTTGTAGTTTGGAGGTTTGTTTATGAGACGTTTTTCTTTTTGCGATCATTCGGAAATTCTCTTTGACGAAGAGCGCGCTTCATTGCTTAGCGTAAAAGCAGAAGGCGAAGAACTCTTATCTTCTTGTCTTCCTTTTTTCGCTCTTCGCTTCCGCAACAAAAAAGCCGAAACGAAAGATATCGATTCCTTCGCTTTCCGTTTTTTGAAAAGCGAAGGCGACCGTTTTTATTATGAGCATCCCCTTGCCGATGTGGCTCTTTCTTTTGAAAACAAGGAAGACAAAGTGTCCGTTTTCATCTCCGTTACCAATAAAACGCATGACGTTTTGGAATGGATTGAGTGGGGAAGCGTGGGTATTTTTGGAAAATTGAAGGACGAAAACGGGAAAGGCGAAATCCTAACATCCTATAACGAAGGTGCTGTTACCTCTTCTTTTGCTCGAAGGGAAGCCTCTCCTTTCCCCTACCTTGAGCCGAGTTACCCTTCGCAAGGGAAATTCAGTATTTTTCCGAACATGCTTTGCGCTCAATTCATTGCTTATCGCGTCGGTGAAAAAGGCCTTTATCTTGCCATGGAAGACCCCGAAAGAGGGACGAAGCATATTGACTTTTGCTCCTATGGCGAGTCGATAAAATTGCAACTTAGGGCTTATTCCAACCTGAATTATGGTGAAGACTACGTTTCTTCTTTTCCTTTGGTGATTCGGCCCTTCCATGGAGATTTCTATGATGCTTGCTCCTTTTATCGCGATTGGTTTGAAAAACATCTTCCGGTTGGCTGCCAAAGAAGCGTAGAGAACCATTCTTTGCCTTCTTGGTATTTTTCATCCCCGATCATCGCCCCCTACCCTATACGTGGCAAATTCGATACGGACAAGATGGATCCGAATTGTTTTTATCCTTATGAAAATGCCCTTCCCGTTTTGGAGAAGGTAAGCAAGGAGACGGATAGCCAAATAATGGCTTTGCTCATGCATTGGGAAGGGACCGCTCCTTGGGCTCCTCCCTATGTTTATCCTCCTTTTGGCGGCGTGAAAGAGTTCTCCTCTTTCGTGAAGAAAGCCCATGACGAAAACGTTTTGGTCGGTTTATATTGCAGTGGCTTTGGCTACACTTTGGAATCGAAGCTTGTACCTGAATACGAAAAGAGGAAAGAATACGAAGAAAACGGGCTTTCGCGCTACATGCTTTCTGACAGCGATGGCAAAATCGCTTCCACGACATGCACGCCGCAAAGAATCGGTTATGACATGTGCCCTTATTGCGAATGGGTGAAAGAGACCTTTTCCTCCGAGATCGAAAAATGCGTTTCTTTGGGCGTTGATTATATCCAAGCTCTTGACCAAAATCATGGCGGAACCGGCTATTTCTGTTATAGCGAGGCGCATGGTCACCCACCCGTTCCTGGGAAGTGGCAAGTCGAAGCGGTGGAAGACGTCCTTAACCGCATTCGCCATCCGAAGACCCTCCTTGGATGCGAATCGGGGGCAAGCGAGCCTTATTTGGGACTATTGCTTTTCTCCGATTGCCGCTTCAACCTCAATTACTATTTTGGGAAACCGTTCCCCCTCTATGCCTTTCTCTACCATGAGTATCTCCATAACTTCATGGGCAACCAAGTTTGCGAAACTCTTTCCGACGATGATCGAAACTACCCTCTTCGCGTCGCTTATTCTTTCTTATCCGGCGACAATCTTGCCGTTGATTTGACCGACAAGGGGGAGGTATATGTCTCGTGGTGCAATTCTTGGGAGAAGCGACAGGTGAAACGAGAAATAGCCTTTTCGATTTTAAAGAATTTGAATGCGTGGAAGAGAGGTCTTGGGAAGGACTATCTTAATTTCGGGAGAATGCGTAAACCTTTAGCCTATCTTACCGATGGCGAGGAGAAATTTCGTTGCCAGGACGGAAATTATCTTTCCTTCCCCTCGATTCTATCTTCTTCTTTTGAGGTCGATGGGCGAAAGGCTTCATTCTTTGTGAATTACACAAACACCCTCCATCGGGTTTCGTGGGACGAAGAAAAGGTTGTCCTTTCCGATCCCTATTCCGAGAAAAAGACGGTTGCTTCTTCATTCCTTATTGAACCATTAACGGCTATTATGGTTTTGGAGTAAATATGCTCGTCAGCCTTCAGAATATTAGCTTCGCTTATAAAAAAGGGAAAGATGTGATCCATCGGTGCTCCTTTGATTTCGAAAATGGGAAGTTTTACGCCATATTGGGGGCATCGGGCATTGGCAAAACCACTTTATTACGGATCATTGCTGGACTAGAAGAGGATTATTCTGGAAATATTTTTTTCGATGGGAGAGAGGGGCGAGGAATTCCAATCAAGGAAAGGAATCTTGCATATATCACTCAGGAATACGCCCTATACCCAAGGAAGACGCTTTTCGAAAACATCGCTTACCCATTGCGACTAAAGGAGATATCGGTCGACGAAATCAAAGAACGGGTCTACGCAATCGCGAAACCTTTCGATTTGCTTAGCGCCCTTTCTCGTAAGCCAGGGCAAGTGTCGGGTGGCCAAAAGCAAAAGGCCGCTTTAGCAAGAGCCCTTATCAAAAGGCCCAATCTCGCTTTGTTTGACGAGCCTCTTAGCAATCTTGACGCGAATTCTCGCGTAACCATTCGCCCTATCATCAAAGAGCTCACTAACGAGCTCGGCGCGACTTCCATATACGTGACTCACAACATCAATGAGGCTATGTCTTTAGGAGATGAGATTCTGCTCTTTGACAAAAGCGGCTTAAGGTCTTTAGGGAAGCCGCTAGATGTCGCAACATCCACCGACGATAAAGTTCTTGCGTTATTCGATGGCGCGGATTCATTATGAAAACATTACCGATTGAAAATGAATTTGATAGAATTCATGCCGCTTTGAAAAGGGAATGGCTTCTATTTGGCCTCTCCTTAAGCGCCTTTCTTACGTTGTTTGTCGTTTTGATCTTACTTTCGACATACGAGTCGCGGTTTTATTATCTTCTTTTCGGGACTATTGCAGTCATCGCTCTCTCCTTCCTTCCCTTGGGTATTTTCCTTTTTTCCATTTGGCCGAAGGTATTAAGGAACCGCGTTTTGGAAGAACGCTTAGAAAGTAGCCAAAACGTTGTGACTGGAGTGCTTCTTCGCTTAGGGGAAACAATATCCCTTGGACCTAGCGAAAAAGGGATCGAAATGGTGCTTTCGCTTTCGGAAAGAGAAGGGAAATGCGTCGTTTATTTCGATTCCGCCTTTGGAAATCCGCCTTTTTCTTCCGGAGATAGGCTTCGTCTTGGCTTAGTTAAGAATGTCGTTTGCTCTTATGAGGTGGTTTCATGAGTTTCAAAGGGGTTTTGCAGCGGAAATGGCCTTATTTCGTTTTTCTCGGAGCTCTTGTTGGAGCGTCTTTCGCCACCTTTGTCCAAATGAAAACCAATCCGAGCGAAGAAGAAAAAATCAATGTCTTCCTTTGCTCTTATGGCGCGAATAAAGATGAGCTTATGTCGCTTTGGAATAAAAACAAAGGCAATAACATCAAACAAATCAATCTCTATTTCTATTTTGCGACGTCTTCGGACTTGGCGTCTTTATACACGAGCCAAAAGGGAAGCATGGACACCTTTTTATTGCCATCCTCCTTCTTAAAGACGCTTGATCAAGCGATGCTTAGTCGCGATTTTGTTTCGATGGGAGAACTTTCGGAAGGTTATCGCATCGACGATCTTGTCTATGGGGAATTGGCTTATTCTTGCGAGTCGAAAGAGGGAGTCTATTCCGATCTTATTTCCTATTCGAAAGAGAACGCGCCAGAAGATGATTATTATATTTTTTACCGCAACGGCTCCATCCATAGCAAATCCTTGCAAGAAGGCATTGACGACCAAGCGCTTCGCCTTTGGAGAGAAGAACAATGAAAAAGCGAGAGAGAAAAAACGACTTTTCCGATATGGATTTGCCATGCACCTATAGAGCTTTGTGGGGCGATGGCGTGAAACAGCGTTGGGGGACCCTTTTGCTTTTTGGCTTTGTCTCTTTCCTCGCCTTTTTGCCGACGGTTGGCATTCTCATTTGGGAGGATTTATATTCTTTTCAGCTCTCCGACCAAATGGACCTGGGGCAAATCACTTTGGAAGAAGCGAGGGCTCTTTCTTTTTGGAACCGCAATATAGCTGGCGCTTTCTTGCTTCTTTCCGCGCCCATTTTTCTTATCGTTTCCTTTGCGCTTATGCGCTATCTCCGGCTTATTTCCTTTGAGGAGCCGATCTTTTGGAAGGAAGATTTCTTTTCTTCTTTGAAGGCGTCATGGAAGACGGGTCTCATTTATGGCTTGTCTTTTGCTATTTTGTTTTGGCTGTCGCTGTTCATAGCCGGTAGCGACATTTCCCCATATATAAGATACCTTCCTCTTTTCTTTGTCTTTTTGTTTTTTGCGCCGGTTCTTCTTTATAGTCTGACGCTTTCCCCTTATTACGATCTTACCTTTTTCGGATACTTTTTCCGTTCGGTTCTTTTGTATTTGAAGCATTTCCCCATTTCGTTATTGTTCCTTCTTGGCTTTGCTTCGCCCTTTTCGCTTTTCTTCGTCGGGAATCCTTTTATTCGATATCCCATCCTTTTTCTCTTTATCGTGTTCGTTTACCCGTTTTTGATGCATGCTTGGACAATCTATTGCCTTTCTATTTACGATAAGGACATCAACAAAGACGAATTTCCGGATTTTTATCGCAAAGGCATGGCGCCACTAAAAGGAGAAAAGAATGGAAACGATTGATTTAAAAGCCCACTATAGCTTTCTTGAAGGCGGGTCATTATACCCTCTTTACGTTCATGAAGCTTTTGATAAGCCCAATCCTCTTTGGAAAAGGCCAGCCGTCATCGTGGTGCCAGGAGGTGGATATGGCATGGTTTGCCCAAGGGAAGGAGAGGTCGTTGCGGCCCGTTTCTTAGCGCAAGGCTTTCAGACTTTCGTCTTTACTTATTTGACGGCAAAAGAGAATGCCTCTTATCCCGAAGCGAGAAACGAGCTTGGCGCGGCGATTGATTTCGTGAAGAAAAACGCCGATAGATTCCACATCAACAAAGAAGAAGTTTTTGCGGTTGGCTTTTCCGCGGGAGGGCATCTAGTCGCCGATGTTGCTATGGAGATTAATCTATTACGCCAACAATATTCCCTTGACGCGAGATTAAAAGGGGTGGGGCTTGGCTATCCTGTCATCTCCTATGAAGATGGCGAGATGGGTTCTTATCGGAATCTTTTAAGCCGATATAGCGAAGAGGAGAAGGCTTCGTTACGCGAGAAACTTTCTTTGGAAAAACACGTAACGAAAGATAATCCACCGACTTATATTTTCGCTACGGGAAACGATGAGGTCGTGCCCGTTTCGAATGCTATGCGCTACGCAAATGCGTTATTTAAAGCGGGCGTCTTTTGCGAACTCCATATTTTCCCCCAAGGAGCGCATGGGTATTCCACCGGCGATAAGGAAGTGTGCACTTCCCCTTCATACATAGATCCGACGGGAAGGGTTCGCTATTGGACGGATGAATGCTCCTCCTTCTTCCGCTCTTTGGTGAAGGAACCATTCTAAAATCAATGCCCAAAAACCATGTTCCACGTGATAAAAGGCTTGTAGCAATCGAAGAAATTATAGGTTTTAACTAAAAGGATGAAGTATGGGAAACACATTTGAAATAAAAAACAAAAAAATCTATATCAACGGCAAAAGAACGAAAATAATCTCCGGTTCCGTTCATTATTTCAGAATCCATCCTTGTTATTGGAAGGATCGATTATTGAAATTGAAGGAAATGGGTTGCAATTGCATCGAAACATACGTCGCGATGAATTTGCACGAAAAGGAAGAAGGGGTCTTTGATTTCTCTGGTTGGCTGGACGTTTCTTCTTTTTTGAGATTAGCTCAGGATCTTGGGCTCTACGTTATTCTTAGACCCGGCCCTTATATCTGCAGCGAATGGGATTTGGGTGGCCTTCCCTATTGGATTTTGAAAGACAAAAACATCCATTTGAGGACTTCCGACCCTCTTTATTTAAAAAAGATCACTCCCTTCCTTATCGAAGTGTGTAAGCAAGTGAAGAACAATCTCTTCTCGCATGGTGGAAATATTCTCTTTTGGCAAATAGAAAACGAATACGGTTCCTATGGATCGGATAAGGCCTATCTTGAATATTTGAAAAATCTTTTCGTGGAAAACGGCGTCGATTGCGAATTCATTTCAAGCGACGGCGATACGGCTTTTTTGCTGCAAAACGGGTCTTGCGATGGCGTTATGGAGTCGGTCAATTATCGCTACGATTCCCCGCGCGCCCTCAAAGCGCTCAAAGCCTTTAACCCCTCTCAGCCAGGCGCGGTACTAGAGCTTTGGAATGGAAGGGGGTATAGGGTAGGCGATAAATTCATACGTCGTGATTTGAAGGAAGTCGCCTTTTCTTTGAAGACCGCTTTGAAAGGAGCGGAGATCATCAATCTATATCCAGCGCATGGAGGCACGAATTTCGGACTCTATAACGGCGCTTTGGACTTGAAGGAGGAATTCCTCATCCAACCTAATAGCTACGACTGCGATGCACCCATCAACGAATATGGCCAAAGGACAAAAAAGTACTACGTCGAGCAGAAAATCATTCATGACTATTTGAATAAGCCTATCGAGAACACTTGCGAAGATGTTCTTCTAACCGCCTTTGGGAAGGCGAAACTAGTCGATTCCATCGGCTATAGCAATTTCCGCGATTCGTTATCGAAAACCATTTCTTCTCCTTATTTGCTAAGCATGGAAGAGGTTGGCCAAAGGGGTGGGGTTATCGTCTATTCAACAACTCAATTCATCGATAAGAAAGGGGCGATACTCCATTTTCCGATAATCCATGACGTCATGCATTTATATGTCGATGGGAAATATGTCAAAACCTTTTATCGGGATGAGAAGAATCCTGAGTATTTCTTAAGAAAGCATGGCAATGTGGAGCTTTGCTTTGTGCTGGAGAGTCTAGGTCACATCAACTACGGTTTCAATTTGAAGGATTACAAGGGATTGGTTGGGGATATTGTTCTTGAGGACCTCAATTATAAAGTCAAAGCCATTATGATGAATTATCGGATCTCTTCCATAAGCTTTGACGCCCTCCCCCTTTCTTTCGATGGAAGTTGGCGGCTTCACGAACCGGTGTTCTATAAATACGAAATAGACGTCGATGAGCCCAAAGACACGATACTTCACTTGAAAGGATTCACGCGGGGATTGGCCTTTATTAATGGCTTCAATTTAGGCAGACATTTTGATGCGAAATACTCTCAAAATAAGCTCTATATACCGTATCCTCTTCTAAAGAAAGGCAAAAACGAGATTCTTGTATTCGATATTTTGATGAACAAAAAAGAAAAGTTGGTGGAACTCACTAACCAAGGTTTAAAGGAACAAAAATAATTATGTATGAGATTCTAGCCTATGTTACCGGCGCGATTTCGATTGCGGTTGCGCTTTTGACCTTTGCCTTCCCTCAAAGGAAGACCCAGCTTATCTTCAAAATGAGCAGCGATTTAATCGGCATTTCCAATCTTGTCTTTATCCTTTTAGCCAAAAACAACATGGTTTTCCTTTCGGGAATCATTTCTTTGGCCATTAGTTTTTTAAGAGACATCGTCTATATTTTCCGAAACGACGTCAAATGCTTCAATTCCATCTTTTGGCCTATCGGCTTTTCCATTGCTTTGGTTTGCATGGCTTTTCTTTCCTTCAAAGGATGGGTGTCTTTGCTTCCTATCGTAGGAAGCGTGATTTGCACTTTGACTTTATATGCCAACGACGTAAGAATCAGCAAAACGGGTGCTATTGTCGGCATCACTCTGTATATCATCTATTACGCCATACTGATACCGACAAGCGATGTCTTGACGGTGTTTAGCCTTTGCAACTCCATCGCCGGCGTCGTGGGGGCTATGGTCGGATTGTTTCTCTTTTTGAAAAAACGAAAGGAAGGCGAAAAGAAAGCGAGTTGAATGTTTGCATTAAGAAGGTAAGGCGTTTATCGAGTGTTGGAAAAATGGTTTAAAACCTCGCTCCATGGGGATTAGAAAGATGGAATTCTTCTAAACATGAAGCGGAAGCAATAATAAAATCATTGTCTAAGGAGAGGTATAACATTATGATTTTCGAGAATTTCGATCGAGTCGTGTTTGCTGGAGATTCCGTGACCGATATGGGAAGCGTCGATCCTGTTGGAGAAGGGCTTGGCGATAGCCTTGGCCATGGTTATGTTCGAATGATCGAGAACATGATTTCCGCTTGGTATCCCGAGTCGAATGTCCGGATAACCAATTCCGGGGTCAACGGTAATACAAGCCGGCATTTGGCGGCCAGATTCGATCGCGATGTCTTGGCTTTGAATCCTCAATGGGTCTCGATTTGCATCGGCGTCAACGACGTTTGGCGACATTTCGACACGCCCGCTTTCAAAGACTATGGCGTTTCGCTAAATGAGTATGAGAAAAACGTCGAGGGAATGATTTTGAAAACCAAAGACAAAGTCAAAGGAATATTCATCTGCACGCCTTTTTTCATCGAGCCCAACCTCAACGATCCTATGAGGAAAATGATGAACGAATATGGCGATGTGTGCAAAAAATTAGCCAAAAAATACAATTGCGTTCTCGTTGATTTTCAAGGGATGTACGACGAATTCTGCCAATACAAACATCCAACCATCATCGCCAACGACAGAGTCCACCCTAACCAAAAGGGCGCGACCCTCATGGCGAAGGAATTTCTAAAACATTGCGGTTTTGATTTTGCTCGCTAGAAGAGACAAGCATCTATCTATTTTTTTCTCGAAAAGCGCGCAACAACCTACTTTCGAACTTTTTTGGTTGCACCATATCGCAGTGCATTTCTTTTGAGATGTTCGCTAGCTTGGAAGAGGAATGGCCGATTCATTGGTTTTGGAATGGTATCCTCGTATTGGTTTTGAATAAGCGGTCTATTTTTATACCGTCTTTTGATTTTTTGCGATTCGCCACCGATGGAACGAAGAAATAAAACTTGACGTTTTTGCTCTCTTTTTTAATGTATCCATTGGGGGTTTGCGATATGAAAAAAAGATTTCTTCGTTCCATTCTCGCTTATGGTTTCCTAAGCGCTCTGTTAGCTGGTTGTGGGGATGCCAATGAGAAGGAGTCCTCTCTTGATAGGACGCCGCAAGAGCTCACTTCCTCCTTGCTAGAGAAATACCGAAACGGCGTGCTCTCTTTCGAAGCGAATAGGAAAACGACTTATTCGACGAAAGTGGGGGATACTTCCATAACCGAAGAAGGCATTGTGAAGACGCTTCTAGGCAAAGAAAGCTACCATTTCTACGAAGAGACCCAAAAAGCCCTTGGCGAAGACTATCATGACGTCATTACCGACACTACTTATTGGAAAGAAAGCGATGGGCAAGCCGTTCAATATGAGATTGATTGGCGCAATCAAGTGAATCGAATTACCCCGATTGGTGGCTCTTTTGAGTTTGAAGACCGTTTCTACAATCCTTTCTCGAAGGTGTCTTTTGGTGATTTCTCTTCTAACGACACCTTTGCTTATAGCATAAAAGACGAGGCGAAATTGGCTTCTTTCTTCGCTCCCATCGGTTTCTATAACGAAGACGTTTTGTCTTTCTCCTTCGTCGTTTTGAAAGACGAATCGCTCTCGATAACATGTATGGTTGAGGATCAAGATGGGGAGTATGTTGCTTCCATGAGTGGCACTTTGAAAGTGGTGGAATCCAAAGAAGAGCTCCCCATTCCAACACCTTACAAAACAGAAAGCTATCACAAGGATTTGCAAAGCGCGTACGATACCATGACCAAAGCGAAGAACTTCACCTTGACGAGAATCCGCTCAGCCGAAGGAAGAGACGATATTGAAGAAGAAAAGTCTGTTTCTCGCATTTCCACCACCTCCCCGAAAGCGGTCGCCATCAAAGAAAACGGCGTCACCAAAGGCGTTGCCACCTTCGGCGATGGAAGCGACTATAAGTACACCATCAAAGATGGAAAAGTCGTTAAAGGCGATCCCGATTCGGTGAAGCTCCCTTTCTTTTTGTCCGTTCTTAAGGCAGAAGTCTTCGAGAAGATCGACGACACCCATTTCAAGGCAAGGACGCCTGAGCTTGCGAAGGAGATCGCAGGAACCCTCGTTGAAAAGACGGAAGAAGGAATGCTTGTCGAAGGGGTTGGCTACACAGGCTTAAGTTGCGATGAACTCATTTTCGAGACGGATGGTGGAAAGAATTTGAAAGGCTATACCTACTACGTTTATCGGAGTGACGAAAAAGGAGCGACTTATCGCGAGAAAGACGAAATAAAAATTTCGAAAGTCAATAGTACCTCCATTAACTACGATTTCTCGGAAGGAGCTAAGCCAAGTTCCAGTTTCGACTTCTCTTCCTATGCCGGAACATACTATGGCTATAACTTTGCTGATTGCGAAGGAATCGATAACGTTCTTCATCAATTGGTGATTAAGAGCATAGACGATATCACCTTAGATGGCGAAAAAGTGACGGTAAAAGAATCGAAGGATGCCAACACCTTCTCGCTCAATTGGAAAGACCGTGTCTTGGAGGGAACTCTGGGTGGCGTTTATGGTGATTATCTTACGCTTCGCGATTCCGAATATGTCACCAATAAGTTCTATCTCCATATGGACAAGAAAGCGGATTCCGTTCCAGAACTAAAGGATATTGTCGGGAAATGGACTTTTAACTCTTATAACGACGAAAACGATTATTCGCTTACTATTTCCAATCCTCTTTCTATCGAATTGGAAATCGATGAGAGTAGGCTCGGGGAAACGACAATCGTCACTGTCGAAACGAAAAATGCCAAATATGATGAGTCGACAGGAAAGCTCACTTTCGATTATGCCGATGGCATGGATTCCTATACCTACACTTTCTTCTCAAAGAACTTTGCGTGTGTGAGCAATAAAACTGGCACCAACAAAGAGCTCGCCCGTCCGGATTCCTATTGAATAAAATAAAAAACAGCGTCCTTCCTTCCGATGAGAGAATTGGATGGAAACGCTGATTTTTTGTTTTATCTAGTTCTGTGTTAATCGATGAAGTCGGTGTTTTTTATAACCCATTTCTTCATTTTGATGCTTATCCAAAGAAGATAGATGCCAAAAGTGACGACGGATAGGAGAATCCAAAGAACGAATTTCCCCAAGAGATTTGTCCCTTTTCCTTTGAACGTCAAGCGCTTGCCATTGATAATGGTGTGCTTTGTTTCCCAGCTTTGCTTGATGCAAACGGCAAATGGGGTGGCTATGCCGAATGAGAAGGCGATGATTAAGATGCTTAAGATGTTATGACCGATGAGTCCTAGGAGGCCACTATCGAACTTGCTATCGCCACTAATTTTATGGCTGTTACGATAGGCATCAATTTGCTTGGTGAGTTCTTCGACGCGGATGGCGTTATTATTCTTTTTCTCTTGTTTTAGCTCTTCTTCGAGCGCTTCTAATTCTTTCGCCTCGTCATTGGAACATAGAAGAGTGTGCTTAACGACCCATTTCTTCATTTTGATCGCAAGCCATAGGGAATAGATGCCGAAAGTGATAAAGGTCAATAGAATCCAAACAATGTATTTGCCAAAGAGCTGACCGCCATATCCGTCAAAATGAAGCCTTTTGCCATTAATGACGGTGTGTTTCATTTCCCACTTTTTAATCATTACAACGGCCCATGGGGCGGCGAATCCAAAGGTTATGGAAGTTATGATTCCGCCCAACAAGCGCCAACCAATAAGTTGAAGGAGGCCGCCATCAAAATAACTTGGTTTCTTCATGTGGTGTTCTTCCTCGTATTTTTCTAGTTCTACTTGGACCGCTTTCGCTTTTTCGAAATCCTTTGCATCCATCGCGTAGGCCATTTCCTTGACCATGTTGTCGTAGGCTTCATCGCCTGTGCTGTCGAAACGACGCTTTTCCTTCCTTTCCTTTATTTTTTCCATTTCATAAGGCGTGAGTGGGGTGGTTAGCGCAAAATCCAAGAATGGGAACGAAAGAAGGATGAGGAAAAAATGAGGAATAAAGAAGCCGAGATAGGCGCCGACATTATCTCCAAAAAGCTTATATCTGCTGTAAGGGTTATGGGTGAGTGGATTTAATACTACACCAAATTGGTTCATTGGATGGAAATAGGTAAGAATCATTAAAAAAGCGAGTGCGATACCTAAGCAAATGATGTGGGCCCTGTTGGCTCTTTTTGCGTTCTTTCGCCAGACGATGGTAAGGGCGATCAAAAGAAGCAACATAATGGAGAAAGCCGAAGACAAGACGGCAAGGAATGGTCCGTAAATATCCATGCTATTGAGGAGATCAATGTTGCAGAGCGATAGATAGGCGAACAGGATGAAACTCATTATTTTGAAGAAAAGACCCGCTTTAGCTCGGATGACGGCGGAAAGAATGGCAAAGACGGAGGAGAGACAAATAACAGAAAGGACAACGTAAAAGCCTTCATTTCTTTGACAAGGCAGAAGGAAAAGCAAAAAGAGAAGCGCTAAAAACGATGGAATGATTATGAAATATGGTCTTGTCGTATTCTTTTCTTTTTGAGACGCAAAGAAAAAACGAACGGCTTTTGTCTTTTTGCTGATTGCCGCTTTGAATTTTGCTCTCCTTTTTTCGTCTAACTCTTGTTTTTCTTTGGCTTTCGCTTCGTTTTCGATGCGTTTTTCTTCTTTGATTTTGGCGGTTTGCTCGGCTTTGATTCTAGCCTTTTCTTCATCTTCCGCTTTCTTTTTGTCGGAAGTTTCCTGCTTTTTAACTGCTAAAATAGCCTTCGCTTCTGCCTTTTGCTCCTTCTTCTCAGCTACAACAGCCTTCCTTTCATCTAAGAGGGGCTTCGAACTTCTAGCATTTATAATGAATAAAATCAAAACGCCTAGGAAGATAACGGAAAGAGCAATGGAAGTTATGAGAAGAGAGGTCGATAATCCCATCGCTTTGAATAAGGTGAAAGAGAAGGGAAGACCATAGAATTTCGAGGAGCAAAGAGCAACGCTTCCGATGGCGATTGCTAGAATAGAAGCGACCAAGAGAATAATGTCAGAAGCCATGTTCTTCCTTCGGACCTTATAGTCTTTTTTGATACGAGCGGTCGATAACCGCATGATCAAGAAAACAACTTCTCCTAAAGCGAGTGCGGCGACGCTAGCCCCTAATATGACGCTGGTTGCGCTATTGAAGCCAGATTCCATTGTTGCAAAAACGGCCGAATAGCTTCCGTCTTCGTTGATGGTGAAAAGGTAGGAAACCTCATCATTTTGATAGACATAAGTGCCAAAGATCCCATTTGTTTTGGCAAAAGAAGTGGTTTTTACAGTGATTATTTGATTTTTCTGATTCTCAGGATCAACAAAGGAAACATTTAAAGAGGTCTCATGCCCCTTTAACGTTCCATAAAAGTTGTGATTTGTTATTGCATAGAGGGTCTGATTTTCGACGAGGAGATAGCTATATTCAAATTTCTTTGACGCAGCTTCATCATATTGAGAGATTGTTTCTTCGGTAATCACAAGCCTCATTCCATCTCGTCCTATCCAGGATCCGACGAAGTTACCATCCTCTCCGCTTAAACGGGTGTATTTCGTATTGGAAGTGTAAAAAGGTTCGTTATTCTTCCTTCCGGAATAAGTGCTATAAGACAAGCTGCCGTCTTCCGTTAAAGCTAGTTTTTTACCCAAATCGCTTTCAGATACGAGAATTATTTGTTCACTTTCTTGGAAATTGAAATAATAACCACCATTGGAGCGATAGCTTCCACTTGGCCCCTTCATCAGGAAAAGCGATATCACAAGAGCGGCGATTCCAAGAAGCGGCAGTAAAAACATCAGCCAGGAAAGACGGTTCGTTTTCTTCATCAATTTATCCATGCAATTACCTCATCAATAGCTGATATTGTAACACATGTGTTTTAACACACAAAATACGAATGTAATTTTGCTTAATAAGAGATGGGCGTGGACGAAAAATCAGATTGTAAAAGGAAGAATTTATGGCCGGCTAAAAGTTGAAGAAGCTTGCTTTGAAGCGCCATCACAAATGTCGCAGTATAGCGGAAACCTTAGAAAACACCCGCGTTGCACGAGAAGCGCATCCTACACTTGGCTCAAAATTTTTCCTTCGTGTGTAGCGATATTGGAAACGTAATGCTTCTATACAAAAAATCCGGTGGAGTAAGCTCAGGACCACCGGATTTTGTTTGCGTTGCTTTTTATTTCAAAACAATGAGCGCACCTTCGCCTGCGTCAAGCGTTAGAGGAACGTAATTTCCAACGACATCGGCAGAAACGCCTCTTTGTATCACTTCGTAACGGTAATTGTTATTGAAGCTTAGATCGATGTTCCCTTTTTGCTTTCTCGAATAGTTGACGACATAAAGGGCGGTTCCTCCTTGATAGTCGAAGCAACCGACCATGCAATCATCGCCTTCGATGCTAGAAAGCTCGCGGAAGGATTCGCCTGCGATATAAGCGTCTCCTAAGCTTGCTTTCTCGACCATGTATGTATTTGCGGTTTCGCCATGGACTAAGACACCATCGTTAGAGGATTTCATCAAAACGTGGTCAATGGCCTTTATCTGGGTATTGGCTCTTTTGGCGTAGTAATACCAACGAGTTAGGTTTCCATCCGCTCCGATGAGACCGTTGCGGTTATTGAAATCGTAAGTTCCGCCTTTTTCGTAAGCGAAGTAAAGGGGTTGGATGAGAGGGAAGTATTGAATGGCTTTAGCGCCAAAGGCAAGAGATGTATTCACATCGAATAGAAGCTCTGCTTCGTTAGGATATGGGGAAACGGATTCGATCCATTCGGCTTCATCGTTCCATTGGCCGCCCGCTTGAAGCATGCGCCAAAGAGAAACGCCATATTTCTTGGCATAGCCCCTATAAAGCGCAAGCTGGTTAAAGAGCAAGCTCGTGAGTTGGCTTTCATCGGTTTCTTCGCTCGTATAAGGATATTGGGTGACGGAAAGCATTTTGGTATGGTTCTTAGAAGAGAAATATTTTTCCATATATTCGTCATAGGTCATAGGCGAATCGTAGCCATAGAAATTGCTTTTGCCTTCCCAATAGGTGAGGGCGTTCATATAGACTTCGTAATTGTTCTCTTTTACGTTTGGCAAAGAGTAGAACTTCTCTAAATAAGCGTTGATGTTGTCGAGTTCGTGCGAGAAAGGCTCGTCGTTTGCCAAAAGTCCAATGACGGATTTCCTTTGACCTTTGTTGCTCACTTCGTTGATGACTTCTTCGAGATTGCTTAGATCCATGGAATCAACCGGGAATTTCTCGGTGTGGCTTCCAAGGTTCTTCCGCACTTCGTAAGTGTCTACAAAATAGCCGATGTTGTGTTTCTCGCATAAATCGAGCGCGGTTACGAGGTTGTTATTGCTAGCACCAGTGACCCAGCGGTCGACAGAATAGACAAAGGTGTTGATGCCGCAATCTTCTAAGGCCTGGAAGATGTCTTCGGTTAAAAAATTTGGCATGGCATGGCCGTCGACGCTTCCTCCCGAGGCAAACGGGGCGTAAAAACCCCCAATAGGCATCACCTCATCGCCTCCGATGACATCGAAACTCAAGGATGCGTACTCTTCTGGCGTCCCTTTCGTAGAAGTGACGTAATCCATCCCATCTTCATAGAGGACGCAGGTTTTGTTCGGACCCTCGCCACAGCTACATAGCGATAGGAGCGATCCGAAAAGAAGGGCAAAAGGCTTTTTGGAAAAAGGTTTTCTCATAAGGATCTCCTTTTAGTGAATGTCACGATAAGAGAGAGGCTAATTAAGGAAAAGCAACTAAGAATTGCATATCCTTTTGTCTTTTTTTGATTTTTCGTGGAGAGTTTGTTTCCGATTAAATCGGAATCGTCCGTGACTGTTTCGTAATGGTAATTCTCGCCACCCGAAATGCCATTTGGGCGATAGCCCACAACCGTTTCTTGCCGGTAACTAGGCGCATCGAGATTCTCGATTGCTAAGTTATCGATCGAGAAATCCGTAATCGAAGCGTTCTTTAACCCAGTAGCAGGAAGGCTTGCATCGCCAAGCGTCAAAATACGGAGATATCCTTCCGCGGTTTCTCCTAAGTCAAAGTGAAATATAGAAGAGCCATAGCTTGTCTCATCTTCGTAGCGGACATAGATATCAAGCACGCCATCGACTAAGGATAATTTGATGGTAGGGACTCTCTTCTCATTGGGGCTAAAGAAGTTCTTAGATAGGTTTTCTAGATGAAGCGCTTTGGTGGCTTTATAGAGGATCAATCGTGGGTTTTTGCTAGGGACGGTATGATCTAAAGCGCTATTAATCGAAATGTTTTCGAATTGCACCCAGGTCGAATTGGCCCAGGTTTGGCCTGCTGCGCTTAAAGGCGCTTCAATGCCCCAACCGATGCCAAAGCCAGTGGTGATGGGCGATAAAAGGGTGCCATTCTCATCGTATTTCGCTTCTTTCCGAATTTGTGGGATTTCGAATTCCATCGAGAAATTCGAATACATATAACGCGTGGTGATATGGCCATTGGAGACATTCGAAAAATGAAGCGCTCCTACATCCTTATCGACGGCTAAGTAGCTTGGCGAAACGGGACTGGCATCGCTCGCGCTATAGAAGTAGTCGGCATTATAGGAGCCTACTTCTTTGTCGAAGGTCTCTAAATATGACGGCACGTTCTCTGGAGCGTTATAGGTGTAGCCATAGGTAACGCAAGAAGAAAGAAGGATGTCGTTATTCCCTTCGCTAATGAAGCCAAAGTAACCGGTTCCGCTTTCGAGCAAAGGCGCTTCCTTCAATAGGGAATTGCCGTTTATGGCAAAAGTAAGCGCTCCTTTTGTTTCGACATCAATCGAGAAAGAGGCTTCTTTCCCTTCTTCTAATCCCTTGATTTGCTGTTTCTCTAAAAGGGTTGTTTTGAGATCGTTTCCATAGTGCTCGGTCACGCTTAAAAAGATATTTCCGACCGTTTTTTCGATGTCGAAGGAAAGAACTCCTTTTTCATTATAGGGACTTGAGATTCCTGGAAGGCCACTTACGATCCTAAAGGCGCCATCCGTTTCAAGCGAAGTGAGTTTTAGGTCGAAAGAAGAACGATAGACGTAACGGAGGCCGGCATCTTTGTAGTTGTTGATACGCATTTTGGCGATGGCTTTTCCTTCTCCAAACCGAATAGAGGAATCAAGACCATTTACCTCGCCACTCGCCCTGATATCGCCGGTATTGATTCGGCCTTCGCTAACGGAGTTTTCGCTAATCGCATAACGGATAGAGCTCCCGGCAGAGACTGATGAAGGCGCGCCTTCGATTGCCAAAATGGCACCTAGGGAGGTCAATGATAAAAGACCACTAAGAAAGAAAACGGCTTCCTTTTTATTCATTCGTCCACGCCTCCCATTCTTCGTTTACTTTTGCAAGCAGGTTATTCCAAACCCCATCGGCATTTTTGCGGTTTTCAGGATTGCGCGCTATGAATGATTGAGCGGTCATGACGTTGCAAAAGAGGTTGACGCCTTGGTCGCGATAGACGGCGCTCCGAGACATTTGCATCATCAAACCCTTGTTTTCGGCGATATCGAAAAGCGATTTCGCCCAAGAAGAATCGCTTGAATTGTCGTATAGGGATTCATCGCTTAGCTTGGCGGTGAAAGGAAGATGAAGGGTGTTCATATAGGTGAGGATGGAGGAATCTTTGAAGAGATATTTCAAGAACGTTTTGGATCCTTCGATGGCATTAGAATAATTCGGAGCGAAGATGTATTGCTCGGCGGCGTTATTGTAGATGGTGTTCCGCGCTTCTTTGATGCGGGCGAAATCTTTATCGCTGCAAAGAGTGCTATTGATGGCGCCTTCGTCTATTTGCTTCACGATTTCCGAGAGGGTTTCGTCGGACATTTTCTTATTTTCGAGTTTTTCGACGATGGAAGAAATAACCGGCGTTTTCATCAAAGCGACGTTGGCGCTCGATTTGTTTTCGTTTAGGAGCCAAGAGCCATTGATCGTCAAAGCGGCATCCCCCTTGAGATAACGGGTTTGGACGGTAGTGAAATTTGTGTTGGTGCACTGTGCGTGGGTGGTGGTCGGAGTGAGAATTTCCTCCATCACCTTGAGGGCTTCATAACGGCCATCTTTCTTTTCCATAACGGCGCGAGAAGGGCTATTCCCGTTCGCGTCTTTAAGGGTCATGAGGTTGTTATTGAAATAGTCGAGGCCGTCGTATTGAGCCGCCCAGGCGGTTGAGACGTAATTCCAATAGCCGTTAAGGCCTCCGGGCTCGTTATAGAAGAGCCAAGGGGTGATATTCTTGTCTTGGAGTTCGAGAACTAAATCGGCGAGTTCATTGGTTGTTCTTGGCACGCTATTGTCATCGACCATGTCTTTGTTATAAACGATGCCGGCGACGTTATTGCCATAATTCAAGACGTGATGTGACCCATCTGAAGGATCTTTTTCGGCATCTAAGAAACCAGGGTAGAATTTTTCGCCGATGGTCTTCGATTCGCCTTCGTGCTTATAGGAAAGAACCTCGTCCAGAGCCTCGAAGGAATCGTAATGTTGGAAATTGTTCAAATTGGTGAAGTAGAGGTCGTAGGGGTTCGAGGTGCCTACGTCTAGGGTTTTGATGATGGTGCCGCTGTTGGTTGAAGTTTCTAAAACGGCTTTGTACTCGCTTTGGGAGGCGTTAAAATCGTCCACGATCTTTTGAAGCCATTCCTTTCCGGTCCCCGATTCCCAAGCGTAGATTTGAATGGTGTTGGGGTCTCCTTGGTTGGAATTTCCTCCACAAGAAGCGAGGGTAGTTAGCGAAGCGAAGGCGAGCAAGACGAGTTTGGTTTTTTTCATGGTTTTATTCTCCTTAATTTTTATTCCTTTTATTCTTTGATACCGCCGATGGAGACGTTTGACATCAGCGCTTTGTTGCAGAAGATGAACAGAAGCAATGGTGGAATCATCGATATCGCGCAAGCGGCATAGAGAAGATCGCTGCGGTTGCTATAAAGGGTGAGGGTCTTAAATTGGTAGATACCAACGGCAAGCGTTGGGAGCTTAGGAAGGTAGATGAGCGCAGTGGCATAGCTATTCCACTCGGTTATCCAACACATTAAGAAGAGGGAACCGAACATTGGGAGAGCTTGGGGGAGCATCACTTTATAGAAGATTTGCCAAGGATTGGCTCCATCCACTTGGGCCGCTTCGGCGTAGGTCCAGGAAAGGGAATTGAAGAAGGCGTAGAAGAAGAGGAAGTAGATGTTAAAGCCCCCTAATGAGGTGAGAATCATAAGATGGGTGTTCATCCATCCGAGATTGTAGAGAAGCTTATACATGCCGTTGCTTGTGCCATAGATTGGCAAAATGGTGACGGCCAAGACGAGAATATAGATTATTTTCGCCCCTGGGAAACGGTATTTGGAAGCGACGTAAGCAAATTGACACGTTACGAAGATGCATAGGAGCGGTCCTAAGAAAGAGAAATAAAGGCTATTGCCGATCATCTCGAAGAAGCTTGCGCCATTGCTTTCGATGACCCTAAAGACGTCAATGTAATTCTCTAGATGCAAAGCGCTAAAGCCAAAGGGATTCGCCGCGAAATCTTCATGGCTTCGCATGCCGCTATAGAAGCACCAAAAGATGAGATAGACATAACTGAAGGCTACGACAAGAAAGAATACGAAAGCAATCACCCGGAAGACGATTTCCGATTTCGAAAGATGACGTTCTCTCCAATATCGATTCAAGCTTTTCATTAGAATGTCACCTCCTCGACGTGTTTATTGAGAATGCTTCGGCTAAGTATGGCAATCGCGCAGCTTAAGACCGTTAGCATAAGTCCAAGCGCCGAGGCGTAATAAAGTCTTGGGTCCATATCGTTTCCTGCGCCTTGGACTTTCATATAGAGCCAATTGCTTACCGTTTGGGTGCCGTATTCGCCACCTGTCAGAAGGAAGACGGAGCCGGTTGCCCCAAAGATGCCGGCAAGATTGGTGGTAATAAGCATGACGAAGGTTGGCCAAATGATGGGAAGGATGATTTGGAAGAGCTCTCTCACCCAATTGCAGCCATCGATTCTTGCCGATTCCAAAACGGCTGTAGGGATTCTCGAGAAGGCTCCGCCCCAAAGAATCATGTTGCTTGGGATACCAAGCCATATGAAGTTTAGAAGAACCATCCCATTTGCGAAATCGCTATCCATGAGTGGCGAAGCGATGTCGTAGTCGAGGCTAAAAAGGAATGTCAGCATCTGTTGGAACCACTCCGAGTTCATCATTTCAATATAGAAGAAAGAGGAGACAACGGTTGAAATGATGGAAGGAAGATAGAAGAGGATACGGAAGGCTTTGTAGCCTAGGACTTGCTTATAGAGCGCATAAGAAACCAATAGACCCACAAAGAAAAGGGCTATTTGAACGCCGAAAGTGATGAAGGTGTTCTTGAAAGCGAGTTGTAAGTTATCGACGTCGTTTGTGCTTCCGTTGAGAATCTTCGTCCAAACCCACTTGAAGTTATCAAGCGTCCAAGTGAGCTCTCCTTTCACCGGCTTTTGGAAAGCCATCAAGAAGGAGTCGAAATTGACGTAAAGATAGAAGACGGCAAAAGAAAGAAGAGGAATGATCACGCAAGAGAGAATGAAGAGATTCTCTTGCCAGGTATTCTTCCCGACTTTGCTTTTGCCTTTATTGGTTCTTGCGATAACCGCACTCATAGAGAGGACCCTTCGAAAGAAATGCTTTCAATATAGATGTGTCCGGCGAATTTGCCATTCATGTCGTTGGTGGAGAAATTCATTTCGATGCCATTCGTCTTATAGTCCATCTTATCGAGGTTTTCGAAAGTGTGGGTGAAATGCGTATTGTCTTTCGTGCTTCCGCCATGTATCCAAGCGCTACCTACCGCTCCCCTTTCCGAAACGCCGCCATCTTTCTTATAATCGGCAAAGAAGGCGTAATTGCATTTGGAGGCGTCTCCGGAAGCAAAATCATTTTGGAAAGAAGAGGTGAAGGTTATCTTCATCGTGGTATTTCCTTCCGATACTTTCTTTGCCAAGAGCTCTTTGGAAAGCTCTGCTTTGAAAGAGTAGTTTTCTTGTTCCATCAAGTAGTCAAGGCGATATCCCTTTTCCCTTACGTAATCGACGTTGCATTGTCCTTTTGTCTCGTGGATCCAAGTGGCGGGATTTGCTTCATCGTATTCATAAAGGAAGTTATAACGGAAAGCGAAATCGTTATAGGTTTCATTCGATTCCAGGGTGCCGTTTTGATGGGTTATTTCGAATTCGAAGGCCCCATCTTCAAGAAGCGATGTCGGTTTCTTTTGGCCATCGACGAGGTCGAGTTGCATGGAAACTAGACGATCGAAATAGGCGCTTGTGGGCTTTTGAATCTTATTTTGGCTACCCGCTTGGATCGTGAACTTCCTTATGTTCTCATCGCCATTTCCAAATTCTATGAAGAGGGAACGGACGCCTTTGCTTAGAAGATAGTCCATATCCGCTTTGGATATTTTTCCGACAATGGCTTCATTATCCGTTTTGGAGAGAATCTTATGCTCGTAAATCTCATCTTCGATGCATGGAATAATCTGTTCCCCTTTTTGGAAGGTGAAGAAGTTCGCTTCTGAGTAATCTTTATGGCAAGTGAGGCAAAGTCCATCTTCGCCAAAGGAGTGTGAAAGCTTTTGGCTGCCGCTTCCTTCGTAAGCGATTAAACCGCAATTCATGCATGCTTTTTCGAGGTAGGAAGCATGTTCGCAAGTGGCCTCGAAATTCTTGATGGTCTTAAATTCGTGGGGGAGTTTGGCGAGATAGGAATCGTTATAGGAAACCCCACACACTTCGCAAACGTGTGACGTATACCCTTCCTTTTCGCAAGTCGCTTTGTGAACGACGTCTTTTTGTGGGTTTGGCGTATGCCCTAACGCGGCTATATATTCCGTCACGTATGTCTTTTTGCAAGTCACGCAATACTTGTTAATAGAGCCATAATCCACACATGTCGGTTCTTTCCTAATCGTTTTCGATTCGTCGAATTGGTGTTCTAGCGAAGGAAGATACTCTTTGTAGGAGCTTTCGCAACGGGAGCAATCGAATTCGGTATAGCCGACATGGTCGCAAGCGCTTTCGACTCGTTCTCCGACTTGGTAATCGTGCCCTAAAGCGTCTTTATAGTCGCTTTTGGAGATGGTTTCGCAACGCTTGCAACGATAGAGGGAAAAGCCTTTATTCGTGCAAGTGGGTTCCGTCACCTTCAATAGTTCGTTTTGGTGGGGTTCTGTCGGCTCGATGGTCTTTCCGCATGTCAAGCATCTTCTTTCTTCGCAAGCATAAGTGCCTTCTTTAAAGACATGCGTATGCTCTTGGCTTAGTGAAGATGAGGAAATAGGCGCTTCCGAACACGAAAGAAGCCCTCCTAGTCCTAAAGAGACCATTACCAAGAATAGGATCTTTTTCGCTTTCATATTGCGCTTTCGCTCCTTTCGCCACTTATGGTGGACCCATTTTTATAAATCGGACGGATGAGGTAGTCTTCGCTTTCGACCCAATGTAGATATTTATCCAAAGGGAAGGCTTCGCGGGCTTTTGTTTCGCCGGAGAGATCCGCTTTGACGATGAATTCCTGTTTGGCCTCTTCTTTTTCTTCTTTGCTTCCATTAGGGAAATAAGCATCGAAATTTAAGTAGAGCGCGGATAAAGGCGTTGTCATAACGCCATAGAGCCGGCGAAGAAGCGTTTTCTTCCTTTCTTCGGAAAGGGAGGAGGCTTCGATTTCTTTCTCCCCCTCTTTTAGCAATGAAAGGCCTTTTTGGACGACTAGAAGAGGCAATATCTCCGGAGAGCATTCATTCCCCCACGTTTGGAAACTGACATCAACGCCTTCCATGCGTAGCTTCTCGTAGTGGCTATGGTAAAGTTCGATAAACGAAAGCACCTTCTTTGAGGCGGGCCCATAATAGGCGTCGAGATATTCTTTAAGCAAAGCGTCTTGGTCAAGACTAAAATCCCACATTAAGCGGTCATAGACGTAGCTTCTGGCGTCGCATTGCCAATTTCTATTTGCGTCATAGGTTCCTTGCATCAAAAGATACTCGATGCCGTAATTATAGAAATCGAGAACGTTTTGCTTTATGAGGTAAAAGGAATCGATGAAGGCGTAGTAATTCGCGAAATCGATGTCATAGGCCCAAAACCAAAAGGTCTTTGCAACGATTTTCCAGTTTTTGAGTTTTTCGACCAAGCTTTTGTCTTGCTTTTTGGAGAAATAGGGGAGGCCGGCGTTCGAAAAGAGGGCGAGTTGGATAATAAGATGGCTATCCGCGATAACGGTGCTATCGATAGGAACGATCTTTCCATTCTCTTCTTTGACGGGCGCTTCTGAGGCATAGTCGTAGCCGAAGGTGATGATATAGATATCGCGTCCTAATGTTTCTTTGGCCCAACTCGATAGGGCACGAGCGATGACGTTACAGAAACGGATGAGCATGCCACTTCTCTTATATTTCTTTTCAAGCTTTTGGTTATGTTCGTCTTCGAAATGCTCTTTCCCATCTTCTTGGGTGATTGAAAAATAAGAACAATCGGGGTGGTTCAATACGTCTTTCTTCATCTCTTCGATGACGACTTTGACAACGCTGACGTCCTTTGATTCATCGAGCGTGCCATCTTCATCCCTAATGCCGTTGGTGATGTCGATGGTTTTCATAAGGGTATTTCCCGAATGAATCTCTTGGAAGAATTCGGGATGCGTTTTTTCGTATTTCTCGAAAGGACAATAAAGACGGAAGTTGTGGGAAACGTTTCGTCCATAGACTTTCGCTTTGCCACCGTGTTTCAGATCGAGCGGCGTAAAGACATCCAAAACGCGATTCTTCACCATTTCGTCATAAATAGCTTCGTTATCCTTTTTGTCGAGCTTTTCGTTATAGCATTTCCCTACCAAATAATTTCGCATCTTGAAGGGAGGATTTATGACGCGTTCTTTGGGAGGAAGGACCTCCGATAATAAAGGGATGTATTCCTCGTCTTCGTGAAAGAAACGTACTCCAAGATCGTCTTGAAGGTAGGTGACGATGCTATATAGAAGGCCACGCGGCGTTTTGGCCAAGAAGATCGATTTTCCCATTTCGTTTAGGAAGGCAAAACCGTCTTCTCTTTTTATTTCCTTTGCAAACTCCAGGTATTTCGTCGTTTCGTACGCCAAAAGGAATTCGAATGTGTGCCCTTCTTTTTCGTTTGGAATAAGGCTTGCTTTCAAGAGGTAGTCCGTTAAAAGCTTCTTGCCGTATTGGATGCAAGAATCGTTTGATGATGTCAAGATGTGGAAAGAATTCATTGTCGCTCCTATTTATTCGATGAAGGTGATGTTATGGACGTAGGCGCTCTTCTCTTTGAGCATTTGCGAATGCTCAAAATGAACGCCGAATTGGAAGAGGATATCGTCATCGTCTCAATTTTCGCCATAGGCTTCTTTAAGATCGTAAGTGGCGGTGTAGGTCGTGATGTCTTTTTCGCCGTTCTTAAAGCTCCCCTTTTCATAGGAACCCATTTCGACAAAATTGGCGAGATAGCTCTCCTTGCCCGTTGTGAAGGCGCCATTTAGCGATCCAACAAGAAGAAGCGTTTGTGAGAGGGTGCTAGTCGATCCATCAAAGGGTTCGGAATAAGCCACTTTCATCTTCGATTTCCCGAGATTCTTGTAATAGGTTAAATATGTTTTAGAGAGGCACGTTCTTAATGCTCCTGACGTGTTATCATCGGTTTTGGTTAGCTTCACGCCACATCCTTCGATGAATTCGGAAACGCTATTGAAGCCATCTTTATGCGAGGGCAAAAGCTTCTCGAGCGTGGGTTCTTTTTCACGCTCGATGCCATAGATGAAGAAATAAGGAATAGGATTCGATTCATCGCAACTGGGGTTATTGGCATAATCGATATAAAGATAGAGGTTGCCGTCAATCCCATCAGCCTCAAGAACAGAACGCGAAAGCGAGAATGTGCAAAGCCCTTCCTCACCTGTTCCGCCATATTGCACGGGTCGGAAAACTGTTTCATAGACGTTTTTCCCATCCGTTCCATGGGTGGAGATGCTTATGGCTGTTGTAATGGCGTTCCCTTTTAAAGCGGTATAGCCGAATTTCTTGCCATTGCCGAAGGTGAGTTCAAGAGCAGCGCCATCCCCCAATAGATAAAGGAGATATTCTTTTTCTAGAACGACCTCCCCGGCGTTCGTTTCGGGATCTCTTTCGATTCGCCAACCCTTCAAGGTTTTGTTATATTCGACTTTTGCGTTGTTTTTCGGGAAAACGCCAATGACATTTGCGTCAGTTCCACAATGGATGCAATAGCCGTTTTCGTATTGGTGCTTCTCTTTTTCCAAGGTCAACGTCTCGTCTTTCGATAGTGAAGCGATTTTATAAAGGCCATTTTCATTTCGGCTTAGCTTTTCGCCATCCAAGAATATTTGATAGCATGTGGTGTAAAAAGGCACGGTCTTCCCATCCTTGGAAGCCAAAGTGAAATAGACGTCGCTTCCGATGGTGCCTTCGCCCGATTGATTTTCTAAGGCGTTTCCTGCTTCGTCGGTGAAAAGGAGCGAAGCGGCTTCATCCTCTTGCATTCGGACTTTATAGGTCTTATCCGTGGCATCGATAGAAAGGACGCTATCGCGGGCCATAAGGAAACTATAAACGCCATCTTTTTCCTTTAGACGAAAATCGTTGAGGTAAATGCGGGCGCTATACTTCTCGCTTTCGAAAACCTTGAAGGAAACGAGCGTGTCCTCTAAGTATTCGTTCTTTAACGCTTCGCCATCGATATCGACGAGTTTGACTTTATCGTAATTGGTCACGATTTTTAGAGAATAGGACTTCTTAGGAGCAACGCTTGAAGAAGAGTGAGAGGAAGAGGAGCTCGAAGAGTCAGAGCTTGACGAAGAGGGGGTTTCGGTTCCTACACAAGAAGCCAAAATGGAACTTGTGGCAAGAAGAAGCAAGGCGATTTTTTTCTTCATTGTTTTCTCCTTTTTGCATAGGGTCTTTTCATTTTATGAAAGCCCTATCATCAGTCAGTTAATTATTGTTCACACCGCTTTTTATCAATAGGGATAAGAGTTCCGCAAAAGTGCTCTTTAGTCAGTTTTAAAAGCTTTTACATTCTTGTTAGTTTGTTTTTTGCTTATATAATGGGTTTAGATATGCAGCAAAACGTTCGTGTTTACGAAAAGATGAGCATCCCTTTCCACACCATTTTGAACACGGGCGGTTCCTCACCCAAGCATTGCCACCCCTTTTATGAGGTTTTCGTGGTGAATCAAGGTTCGATCGATCACATCGTCAATGGACACAAAGAACGGCTTAGAACAGGGGACATGTTTTTGATTTATCCTGGCGTTGTTCATGAGTTTATCGCTTGCGGCGAAAGCGTCCATCGCGACTATCTTGTCAATAACGATGTCTTTGAGAGAGCCAAGATGGCGATCGAACCTTCTTTTTTCGATGAAATGCAAAAGCAAGGCTATATTAAAGCGCATCTTAGCCTTACCGAAGTTCTTTACTTAGAAGAAAGCACGACTTCTTTTTTGGCTTTAACGGACGTTGAGAGAAGGAGAGTGACGGAAAACATCATCGCCATGCGCCTTCTTTCTCTTCTTTATTGCGAAACCCCACAAAAGGTTCAGACGACGCCGTTCGAGCAAATCACGATTGATGCCATTGCCCAATATTTCAATAAGCCGGATGCTTACCAAAAGATACGCGAAGTAGTAGGCTATAACGAAAAGTATTTTTGTCAGAAATTCAAAGCGTGTTTCGGCATGGGGCTAGTGGCTTATATCACAAAGAAGCGCATGGATTATGCGAATTACCTTCTTCGGAGTACCTCGATGACCATCGAAAGCGTGGTCAATGAAATCGGCATCGAATCCGTTTCCCATTTTCATAAGCTCTATACCAAGGAATTCCATATGACGCCTGGCAAAACGAGAAAAGAAGGAAAAAACTAGTTCTTCTTTTTTCTATGGATTCCCCGGTCGTAGAGCGCGGGGAATTTTTCTTTGTTGATGTATTTATCAAGAAGAAAGGTTTGATAGAGGAAGAAGCCAAGAAGCAATAATGGCCAAATCAAAATCGAAAAAAGCAAAAACACAATGTATTTCACGGCTAAATCCGGTATGAATTCAAGAAATAAGGGAGATAAAAAGAGAGCTAAGGGAATAATGTTCGTAAGGAACGCTTTGAGGTAGAGGCGGGAGGATAGACTAAGATTTTGCATGAAGGAATTGGAATATGTTGCCATTGGCACGAAAGAAAAGAGCAAACAAGGAAACACGATGAGCGCGAATATCCCAAAAGGGATGTTCCAAAGGATATCCTCGCTATGGGAGATCCTTCCTAGATAACAAATTGAAAAAGAAACGCCGATGAAGAAACAAAAGAAGACGCATTGCTTGGCGTTTTGCTTGATGCCAAGCTTAAAATCCTCCCAAAAGAAAACGGGTTCCAAGTAACAAAGCCTTCGAACGATTCTTAAGATCCCTCCTAGCCCGATTCCATATATCGCCGCGCTTATTGGCAAAATGGCCAAGAAGATGTAGTAGGGCCATGTCTCGGATACATCATCCTTTTGAAGCATCAAAAGCTCAAAGTCGGTAAAGATATGAAGCGCCACGAAAGGAAGGGAAAAGAGAGTGAGCAAGAGGGCGGCGCCAAAAAGCTTTCGATGCTCGTTTTTGAGAATGTCCCAAAATAATGCGGGCCTCGAGCTTGGTAGTCCCTCTGCCGTAAAGTCAACGCTTCTTGGTTTCCTTTTGAAAGGATTCTTCATAAAAAGGCCCTCACGATTTCGATATCGCCATTAAGCGTTTCCTCTTTCCACTCCCCCAAATGGAGGGAATCTTTATTGAAGCAAGCGTATATTGTCTCTTCGTCATTGAAATATTCTTCCCTTAGCGCGATGCCATATATTCGCCCCTCATCTTCATAATAAGAGAGGCTTTCTCTATATGTTTTTTCGATAGTTTCGGCATTAAGAGCAAGCATGAAAGCGCTGCACTCCACTTTCTTTATGACCGATTCCCGAAAGAAATAAAGATCGGCTTCGACTACGCCATAAGTACCTAAAATGGATGAGAAGGCGTTGTCATTTGGAGAGACGTAACGATAATTCAATTCTTTAAGATAGCTAGGTTTACTCTCTTCGAGCTTCTTGGAGAACTTTTCTCTTTCGAAATTCTCGCTCACGATGAAAATATCGATTTTTTCGGTATCTTTCGTTTTTCCTAGATAAGTGGCCGTGATGCCCGTTACTAGGCTTGCCAAAACCAAATAGATGGCATAGGGAAGCCAATGACGACGAGCATAAGAAGATATCTTCCCTTTCATAAGACTTTCTCCCATCCGCTAATCCAATTGTCTTTCGTTTGGAGCCGATAAGTCTCTCCATCTTTGAAAGGGCAATTGCCAAAGGGCGAAAACCAATACACAAACCTTCCTCCTTCCAAAGCGATCTTAAGCGAATCGAAGTGGCGATCGACTGTATAGGAGGAAACCTTGATTATCCGACCGGATATCTCTTCGTCTTTGCTTTTCTTTTTCCAAAAGGAAATTTCATAACGGTTGCTCCAATAACCAATAATTCCCCATATGGCTAACATGCCGAAAAGAAAGAGGGAAAGAAAGGAATAAAGGTAGAAAAGCCCTTTTCCGATTGTCTCGAAATAGACACACGAAAGAACAAAACCGGAAATGGCGATTACAATAGAAAATATTGCAATAACCAGTGCAAAAACCATCTCTTTTTTCTTCCTTGCTATAAAATTCCTTGCTAATTCTTTCATTCGATATCGCTCCTTAAGGCTTCTAAGGACGGTAGGGGTGAGAAAAGGGCTTCTTCGGGCGTTCCTTCAAAGGCGATCTTCCCCTCATCAAGAACGAAAAGCCTATCCCCTAAAGCGAGCGCTTCGCTAAAATCGTGGGTCACGTAAAGAACGGTCGGCTTAAGGGAATTGAAAAGCTTTTTGAATAAGAGCCTTGTCTCTTGCTTCTTTGGAAGATCGAGATTTGATAAAGGCTCATCAAGCAAAAAGACATCGTTCTTTTTGATGATCGCTCTTGCGATGGCAACGCGTTGTTGCTGGCCACCCGAAAGATAACGAGGCTTCCTCGATAGGCAATCCTTTAAACCGAGATCTTCGGCGATTTTATAGACGCGTTCCTCGATTTCCTTCCTTGGCGTATTTAAAAGCCTTAGTGGGAAAGCGATATTCTCAAAGACCGTGAAATGGGGGTATAAGGCGTATTCTTGGCTCACGTAGGAGATGTTCCTTTTTTCTATTGGCGTCTTGTCGATGGCGACGCCATCAAAAAGAATGGATCCGTCATATCGAAGCTTTCCCATGATGCATTGGAGGATAGTTGTTTTGCCTTCGCCCGATTTTCCAAGAATGACATTGACCTTTCCATCAGGGAAAGAAGCGTTAAGATGCGAGAAAACAACCGTTTCTTTCTTCTTTTCGGTAAAGGATACTCCTAAGTTTTCAAGGGTGATTCTGCTCATGCTTGTATTATATTAGAGGCACAAAAGAAAAGCCCTCTAATTGATTTACTAGAAGGCTTTCGATAATCGGACTGTTAGTCGATCCAGGAATATTCGAAGGTGATTGTGGTTGGGTCGGTTCCTACAGTTTCGGGCCTAAGAGCAATCGTGGCGCCTGGATTTTCATCTTTGAATGTTAACTGAGCCGCCGCTTCATAATAATTGTTCACTTTGCTATATGTGACCCACCAGAGAACATCCTTTTCATTAAAACTTAAAACGGGAACATTGTCTTGTGGTTTAGAACTGTCGTTCCAAATAATTTTCAATTTCATTCCTTTGTGTTTTTTGGAGTTTGGCAATTGAAGGTTTATTTGATTATCGGCGCCTTCTGCATAAGTGATATTTTGCAAAGAGATTCTGGTTGTCGCCACATTAGTGGAGCTCGCCAATGGCATTAGTTCTTTACTTTTAACGCCAGATCCCGTATAGGAAATCAAGAAGTCGTAATTGATACGGACTGCAAACGCCCCCGGGTAATCTAAGCCAAAGGCAAGGTCACCTTCGTAATAATTTCCCTTTATGAGCCCAAAGGCTTTGCCATCCTTGGTTGGAGAAACGAAGCCATCATCCGTCTCTTTTTTCGATCCGTCGCTTGCTTGAAAGTCATAACCGGCGGGAGCTCCGGTCTTATCGGCAACGACTATCCTGGTGTTTTGTGGCTGATTTGCTTGGAAGAATCCTTCGGCCAATATTTTTACGTAGAATTCACGATTAATGGCTTCGCCCATCATGGAGGATGGTATTGCTCCTGCTTGTTGCCAACCTTTCATTCCGGCGTTATCAAAAACGAGTTCTCCATTTTCGTAGGCGATATATTTGTTGGCATCCGTAACGGCGGTCCAGCCTGTCATTTGTCCGCTTCCCCAAGTCTCTGTGATGGAGGATTTGAATAGTTGGAAGTTGGATAATGTTATGGAACCAGCGGCATCTTTGTCTTCTGCCGCTTTTGCGGTAATGTATAAGCCTTCCGTTTTGTCGCTAAATGATTTAAGCCAAAAACGATTGTCATTGTCGTTCTTGTATTGTTTGAAGTAATTTGTCCAGATATCTTGCGTTCCTTTAATTTGCTCGACGTTCTCGCCATCGGCATAGCTATGGAGTTTGAAGTGAGTGTAACCAAGTTCATACGCTTCTTTTAAGACGGATCCCTTAATATGGATTTTGTTAGTTAACGATTTGACCTTTCCTTCTTCGACGGTCACTGCCGTATCGTAAGCCCAAGGAGTGCTAAAGACTTCGGGGAAGGTGTATGGAGCGATGTAACGTGGATCATCTGCTGTCACGGTGAAATCGCTGGTGTGCGTGGCATCAGTGATTTGACCGGTTGTCGGTGCCTCAAAAGAGATGCTGTGATTGGGATCGTTGCAGCAGATCCAATATTCTTTCACGCCTGCTTTAGAAGCGGTGGGGCTAATGGCGGCATAGTGATGGATAATGCAATTATCGCCATGGACATGGGTGTTTTCTTCGGCAATGATGGCGGAAACGCCATTGGTGGCAATAACCATCCCAGCCAATACGCCAGAGACGGCAAGAGCTGATGCAACAAGCGTCATCTTCTTGTTCTTTTTCATAGGTTTCCCTCTTTTCTTACGTTTCCGCTTTATAAAAGTCGGAAATGTATATATAAAACTCGATACCTAGACTATCCCAATATTTTTACCGATTAAACATGCATAAAAGTTGGAAATTCATGCTAGAAGTTCTCTTTCGTCGGATTTGCTAGGGTTTAAAGATTTCTTTTCGAGCACAATCTAAGCGTTAAAAACAAAGGAGTCTTCTTTTTATGAAAAACGCGCAGAAAACGCTTTTGGCTCTTGCTCTTTTTGGTTGTCTATCGCTTGTTTCTTGTAACGATGAAGCCTCTTCTTCGTCCATCGACCAAAGGACTTGTCAGCACTCTTTCTCTTTGAAGTCCAGCAAAGATGCTACTTGCGAGAAAGATGGGATAAAAGTTTTTGAATGTAGCATTTGCGGTTACGATAAGACCGAAACAGTACCTGCTCTCGGGCATAGCTTTGGCGAGTGGTTCACCGAAAGCGAGCCTACTTGCCTTAAAAGCGAGGTTCTTGCTCGCACTTGCCAAAGAACGAATTGCACCGCCAAAGAAACGAAAGAAGGGAAGCCTGCTTTAGGGCACAAATGGGGTGAATGGGTGACGGAAGGAGACACGATGAAACGCTATTGCGAAAGAGAGGGTTGCGATGCCTATGAGGAGCAAGCGGCTCCGATGCTTCGCCTTTTCATAAATCAAGAAGAGGTGTCTCCTTTCGTTTCGTCCATCGATTCTTACTTAAAAGCAACCAATCCCGACGTCAAAGACTACGTTCGTACAGACGACGGCTATCAAGGATATAAGGTCCGTTGGCTTTGCACCTTCGACAATATTGAGAGTCTCCGTGTCGATTATTCGGAACAAAGCGATTTTGCGACCTATCAAAGCGAGTCCGTCGATCCTTCGGAATCCTCTTGTTCTCTTTGGAACCTAAAGAAAGCCTCAACTTATTACGTCCGCTTGGTTGGAAAGGTCGGGGAAGAAGAAAAGACTTCCGAGGTCGCTACTTTGAAAACAGCCTCTTATGGGCCTCGTGTCATGAAGATTGATGGCATCCATAATGTTCGTGACGTAGGTGGCTACCAAACGCCTTCTGGAAGAACCGTCCAAGGGAAGATGTTTCGCGGAGGCGCCTTGTCGCCTTCCACGGATAAGGCCTATACGAATATCAATCTTTCCGAGAAAGGAAAGAAATATATGAGCGAAACCCTTGGGATCAAAACCGATTTCGATTTAAGGTCGCAAGCGGAAAACCGCGCGCCTGATACGCCTATCGAAAGTGGCTTGACGGTCTCTCCCATTCCTAACGCCTCTCTCCATTACTATAGTGTTGGTGGTTATGACGATGGCATTGCCAATAAGAATGGCTATCGCAAAGTCTTTAGCGATCTATCGGATTCTAGTAACTATCCCGTCTATATCCATTGCACAGGTGGCGCGGACCGTACGGGAACGGTTTCCTTCTTGGTGAATGCGCTTTTAGGCGTTTCGAAGGAGGATCTCATCCACGATTATGAATACACTTCCTTTTCTATCTACGGGGAAAGGAATTCTCGCGGTGGGGTTTATCGTTTCCCAGAGCTTTTAGAAGCCATTGAGGCCTATGAAGGGGATAGCCTTTCCAAGAAAGTCGAATCCTATCTTCTTTCTTGTGGGGTCACTGCCGATGAAATATATAATTTTAAAGCGATTATGCTAGGAAAGCCGACGAAAGCGACGATTCGAGCACAAGCAAGCTTTGATCTATTTACCGATTCCAAATACGAAATTACCGTTAGCGATGATTTTAGCGAGGTTAGCTCTCTTACGATGAATGGCATTGCGGTCCCCTTTTCGGTGGAGGGGAAGACCATTACCGTCCTAAAAGAAGATTTCCCTTCTTCTTTGCAAAAAGGAAAGGTTACAGGCTCTCTTATCGTGGATGGTCTCTCCTATGAATTTTCTTTTGTTCTTTCGGGGAGCCATTCCTTGTCCGCTCTCGATTTTACGAATGGGTCTATTACTCTTAATACAAGCTCTTCGAAAGCGGTCGGTAACGTCGTTGGCTATGATGGCAAGGTGGCGAAAGTCCATATAGAAGAAAAGACTTCCAAAAGCCAAGGGGGCACATATGTCTTTATTGGAAGCTATGGTTTCTATATCCGTGGCGATACGGCGCGTGTGGCTGAAAGAAACGGCGACGTTTTTAAAGAGACGTCTCCTCGCAACAACGCCTTTACGGTTTATCAAGCGTCCTTGGCAAAGGGACTTACTCTTGGTTTATCGGCGAGCGTTCTCAATGAGACCACCATGCATCTAGAGATGTATGATGGCGCAGTTTTGCTTGGTTCTTATGATTTTACGAGAGTGAGTGATGAAATTGGTGCAGAAAACGCTCGTTTTGAAATTATGATTTCGGGAGACGTCACCGAAGAGATTCTTTCTTCTCCCATCCGTTCCTAATATTCCAAATCTCTGGAAAATAAGGTAGATTTATTAATGATTTCTTGTTTTTAGGAGTACGAAATGGATTATTCATACGTGAAAGACTTCAAGAAGCTTGGCTTTGGGATGTTCGTCCACTTCGGCCTTTATAGCGTGCTTGGCGCTGGCGAGTGGTATTACGAGTGCGCCTATAATGGCGGCCGCATCAAAAAACCCATTTCGATGGAGCAATATATCGCTTCGACAATGCCTAAATTCAACCCCAAGAAGAATTGGGCGAGAGATCTTTGCAAGCTCGCTAAGGAAGCGGGTTGCCGTTACGTCACTTTAACGACGAGGCATCACGAAGGATTCTCTCTTTACGATACGAGAGGCTTAAATGCCTATGATGCGCCTCATTCCCCGGCAAAGCGGGATCTTGTTGCTGAGTTTGTCGAAGCGTGTCATACTTTCGGTCTTCTTCCTGTTTTCTATCACACCGTCATTGATTGGTGGAATAAGGACTACCAAGAAGGAAGATACGAGAGTTATTTCGATTATCTTCGGAGATCCATTGAGATTCTCTGCAAGAATTATGGTGAAGTCGGTGGCTTCTGGTTTGATGGCACTTGGGGTCTCCCCAAAGGCGTCACCTTCCCAGAAGATATCTATATGTTGATTCATACATTGCAACCTCGAGCCATTATCACTAACAACACCGGCCTTGATTTTGGCGGTCAAAAGGGCGCAAGCGAGATCGATTGCGTGACTTTTGAGCGAGGGAAACCCTTCCCCGTCGAAGACGATGAAGCACGTCCTTTGGCGGGGGAGGTCTGCGACTCCATCAACGATCATTGGGGTTACACCAAAGATGATTACTGCTTCAAATCCTATTCCGAGCTTCTAAACGAACTTATCGACGCTAGAAGCTCTGGTTGCAACTTCCTTCTTAACGTCGGACCAAAAGGAGGTGGCGAGGTCCCTTTCCTTCAAAAGTCCATCATGAAGACGCTTGGGAAATGGCTTAAGAGAAATAAGAACATTATTCTTGATGCCCTTCCTTCCTCCATTAAAACGGAAGGCGCTTTTCTTTTTGAAAAAGACGGCACCTATTATGCCGTCACAAAAAACGTTCCGATGGCTGCGGATACCCACGTCCAAAGGATCCTCGGCGATAAGGTCGTTCATTTAGAAACGGAAAAGAAAATCGTTGGGGGATATATGGTTGATAAGCCAAGCGAGAAGATCGTTCTTAAAGATCCAAGAACATTTAATGTCTACCCTTTTGGCTATGGCACAAGCATGGGGGCGAGGGTTGCCGCCTTCAAACTGAAATAATTCTCTTTTGAATCTCACTTAAGTTTGCTTAGTTTTTTTGTTGCATCTTGATAACGCCACTTTGCAAAAAAGATGACATTTTTGGCGTGATATTGAAAAAGGTCGTTTATTTCTTGCAAGGCTTTCTTTAGAGTGGGGTAATATTTCTCGAGGGAGCAAAAATGAAAATCTGCGTTTTGGGAAGTGGCACTTGGGGAAGCGCGATTGCGAATTTGTTGGCTTATCGCGGCCATGAAGTCTTTTGCTATTCCCATAAAGAAAGCGAAGCTTTGCTATTGAACGCTACCCATCGGCATACAAACCTTCCTCATGCCACTCTTTCGGAGGATATCGTTTTTTCTTCCGACTTGAAGGCATGCATTCGAAACGCCAAAACAATTGTTTTCGCCACGCCTTCTTCTTATATAAGAGAGACCGCAAGGTTGGTGAAGCCATTTTTTGAGAACCAGCTTATCGTGGATTTGGCAAAAGGAATCGAAGAAGGGACCTTATTGACGACTTCCGAAATCATCGAAGACGAACTTGGCAATAAGGATGAAGTGGTGGCTCTTACTGGCCCAAGTCACGCCGAGGAGGTCTCTTTGTTTCATCCCACTTGCATTGTCGCCGCTTCTAAAAATGAAGCAAACGCCAAAAAAGTCCAAGAGATTTTCCATTGTTCCTTTTTCAGGGTCTATACCAATAACGACCGCAAAGGGTGCGAACTATGCGGAGCCTTTAAGAATATCATCGCCGTTGCCTGTGGAATATCCGATGGGTTGGGCTATGGCGATAACGCTAAGGCCGCTTTGATAACTCGGGGCATCCATGAACTTGGAAAACTTGGAAAAGCGATGGGATGTAACCCCACAACCTTTTCGAGTTTAGCTGGGGTTGGCGACTTAATTGTGACTTGCACAAGCGCCCATAGCCGCAATCACCAAGCGGGCTACTATATCGGCGAAGGATACTCGATAGACGAAGCCATTAGGAAGGTGGGGATGGTCGTCGAAGGAGTGAACGCGTTGCCTGCCGCCAAAGAACTTTGCGACAAATACCGAATCGACATGCCGATTGTTTACGGCGTCTATCAAATTATCGAAGGGAAGGAAACGGCAAGAAACATCGCCTCCAATCTCTTAAGCCGCGCTAAAAAGGAGGAGTTTCTTGAATGATTTTTATGAAGAAACCTCTCTTTTGACCCATCGTCGTTTTGCTTCGCACCATACGCAAAAAATGTTCTTGCGTGCAAGAGCTCTTGGATGCGAAAGCGTTCCAAGAAAACGTTCATCTCTCTGTTTCTAGCATAGATGGGATTTAGACGCGTAAAAACGCATGAAAATATATCTAAATTTTGTAGTATTTTGCGTATCTACCGCTTTGAACCATGATTATCTTTTTTTGGGCTAATAGGTCGTGCAATGCTTTCTCTATTGTCGTTCTCGACAGATTGACAAGCATTTCTTCTATTTCGGATTTTGTTATTGGTTCTTTGGCATCCTGGATGGCTTTTAACACCTTTTCGATGGAAGGGCCGGTTGTGGAATTAATGTTCAAAATATACGCCGTTTGCTGGTAGGCTTCTTTGAGGCATTCGAGCATAAAATGGACAAAAAAGATAGAGTCGTTTTCGTTTTCCTTCCAACCGATCGAAGATTTTTCCAATGACGAATAATAAGCGTCAACGTGCTTTAGTATGACATAGGAAACGGAGTAATACTGATCGATGTCATATCCGTATTTCATTAAAAGGAAGGTGGTGAGAAGTCTAGACACTCGGCCATTTCCATCGGAAAAAGGGTGAATGCACAAAAAATTTAATACAAAAACGAAAATTGCTATGAGTATATTGCAATTTGGGTCTTTTGCGCATTCATTGAATTGAAACACTAGATTGCCCATCAAGTTTTCAACCTCTTCCGGTTTGCTCGGAATAAATACTGTCCTTCTCAGGCGCCCTTTTTTATCGTACTCTCGGATATAGTTTTGCTCGGTTTTATATTTGCCACCGAATTGAGGAGTTAGCGATTCGTATAAGAAATAATGGAGGTCTTTAATGTAGGATTCAGATAATGACTGATATTTATATACCTTAAAAACATTTCCTAATGCTTTGTTGTATCCAGCCAATAGGAACTCTTCTTTTGTTTCCGGGGTCGATTTGCTTAACAAAATGTCTTTTTCTCTGGTTTTGCGAATTGTAATTCCCTCTATCTCGTTGCTACTGGTAACGCTTCTTCTTTTGCTCAAATCGTGCAATCTGTTGACTTTTATCTTTTTCGGCAATTCAAAAGCCTTTCCTTTGTTGAACTCAATAGCTTGCAACATCGAGATGATGGGTGATGTATTCAATTTTGATATTTTGTCTTTTAAGTCGAGAAATTTCATATCTATATCTTAAGACTCATGGCGATTAAAATAAACCAATTACATAAAATCATGTAAAAAATATGCAATTAGAAATGCATTTTCATCTATTAAGAGAGTTGCAAGAGTTTGTGTAGTCTATAGGCCATGTTGCATCCTTTTTGCAGTCGATTAACTCTAAAATGATTGTTATGGCTTTCCTTGCTAATTGGGTGCTCAATATATGGAACGACGACTTTTCTCATACCGAAAAGTCGCTTTTTTAGCTAATCCAGAAGGAGAAGAGCAAACTTATTGCAAGTCTTCAAAGAAGCAACGCTTTTGGTAAATGCTTAAAAATTCGAATGGATTATTGCCTTAATGCCATTTTTTAATTGGCCTTCTTTTTCCTAAAACGAGCTTTCGGGTTCACTTCTTTTCGTGCCGCTACCGATAACGGCTTGTTTTAAGGGGAATTCGCCCACTTTCCGATGTCGCGATGCGTAAAATAAAAAAAGAGAATCAGCTTCTTTCGTTTTCTTGAAATTCCGCTATCCTTTTATCGGCACATGAAATCCCTTAAAACTCTTTTGATATTGGGGCCAGGCCCTTCTTCAAGCCACACCATCGGCCCTTATCGTATCGCCTCTTCTTTTTTAAAAGAACTCAAGGAACGAGAGAAAGTCGATCATATCGAGGTCACTCTTTTTGGTTCTCTGGCTCTGACGGGCAAAGGCCATGGAACCGACCAAATCATTAAGAAAGCTTTCCTAGGGTTCGATACTTCCGTTTTGTTCAATCCTTCTTTCAAAGGCCTTTCTCATCCCAATACCATGGAGTGCAAGGCATTTTATCAAGATGGATCTTCTTCTCAAAAACGCTACCAATCGATTGGTGGCGGCTCTTTCGTTGTCGAAGGGGAGAAAAGGAAAGACGAAGATGTCTATCCTTTTAAGACCTTCGAAGAGCTAAAGAAGCATGTAAAAGAGAAAAAGATAACAGATCTTTTCGAAGTGATTAGAGATAACGACGCCTCCGACATTTACCCCTATGGTTTAAAAATGCTCCACGCTTCCTTTGACACCATCGAGCGTTCGCTCGAAGAAAAAGGAGTGTTGCCTGGACCTTTGAAACTCAAAAGAGTGGCGGGTGATGTCTATAAGAATTCCTCGTCTTTGAAAGATAAGACCGAGAAGCGAACGATGCTTCTAACGAGTTATGCGTACGCGACCTCGGAGGCAAACGCCAACAATGAACTTATTGTCACGACACCGACCTGTGGGGCGGCAGGCGTAGTGCCCGCTTGCCTGTATTACGAGTGGAAAAACCATCATCAAAATCTCAATAACCTTGCAAAAGCCTATTTAGTTGGTGCTTTGGTTTGCTCTTTCATCAAAGAAAATGCCGGTGTTGCCGGGGCGTTACTCGGTTGCCAAAGCGAGATCGGTTCTGCCGCTAGCTTTGCCGCCGCATCCCTGTCTTATCTCTATGGGCTATCTCTTTATCAGATTGAATACGCCGCGGAAGTGGCCATGGAGCATTTTTTGGGCCTTACTTGCGATCCGGTCGATGGCTATGTTCAAATTCCATGCATCGAAAGGAACGCCATCGCCGCCATACACGCTTACGCGAGCTTCCTTTATGCGAAAAACATCGCTCCCGCTAGAAAGAACAGAGTCTCTTTCGATAACGTCATCAAAGCCATGAAAGAAACGGGAACGGAGCTTCCCTATGAGTTAAAAGAAACAAGCCTTGGCGGTTTGGCCAAGGTGATTTGTTCATGATTTTATTGTTTTTCCAATAAAACGAAGAAGGAAATCGTCTTTATATATGATGGAAGAAGATAATTGCCAAGAGTATCTTGCTGCGTTTAAGAAAGAGGACTTCTCTTCTTTTTCTTCGTTCTACGAAAAGACGAAAAGGCCGGTGTTCTATAACATCTATTCTCTTACGAAGTCTTATGAGGATTCTGAAGAACTTCTTCAAGAGACCTATGTCCGTTTCTTGGAGACCTTAGAAAGAATCAAAGACGGTTCCTCTCTTCTTGGGTATCTCATGGTCCTTAGTCGCAATTTGACTCTCGATCACCTAAAGAAAAGGAAACATGTTCTATTGGAAGAAGAGGAATTCCATCGTCTTGGAGAAGAGGATAAGCATTCCTTTGAAGCTTCTTCTCTTCTTTCCCACATCCAGAAGGTCCTTAAGCAAAAAGAATTCGAAATCTTTGTTCTCCATGTCTTAAGCGATAGAACCTTCGAAGAAATCGCAAAACTCCAAAAGAGGCCTTTAGGAAGCATCCTTTGGAGCTATTCGAACGCCTTAAAGAAAATTAGAAAGGAGCTTCCTTATGAAACGCTTCGATGATGAAAAGATTCTTTCTTCGGTGAAAGAAGGGGAACGCTACGAAATCCGCACGACTTCCGAAGACGTTCTTCGTCAATACCGTTTACGGAAAGTGGAAACTCCCAAAAACGAAAAAGCCAAAAAAGCGTGGCCATTTGCCCTTGGATTTGCTGGAGCGGCCCTTTTAGCGGCCTCTATTGCCTTGACTGTTATTTTGCTTCCGAAAGGAGAAACGAATTCGATTCCTTTCTTGCCAAGCGAATCGCACGCTTTCCTGGAAGAGCTTTCTTCCTTTTCCTTCTATCAGGGAAAGAAGAGCCAATCTCCTTCCCTAAAACGGCTTCAAAAGGGCGTTATTTCTTTTTCCGATAACGAAGACGATTTCTTTTACGATGCCGTGTCTTCTTTCGACACGCATTTCGATTTCTTTGCCTCGTGCTTCCATTTCGAAGAAGGAAAATTGGAAATAAATGATGTGGTTCTTGATACTCCTTATATTCTTTTAGGCAAAAGCTACCCTTATCGTAGCGATTTCCTTTATTCCGAAAGCCCCCTTTTCCAAATGTATTATGGAGATTTAGAGATTCTTTCTTCCAAAGAGAAAGCTTCCATCGATGTTGTTTATCTCCTTAATGAGAAGACTTACCAAGTGACGGTAACCAAGGAATTCGAAGAGAAAGAAGGAGAAACGGAAGAAGAAATTTCCTTATCGTTTTTTGAGGTAGAGGGCGAGGAATTCTTTAAAATCGAAAAGGAAAAAGAGATAGAAGAAGGGGAAGCGGAACATAGCTATACCATTAAGAAATATCTCTCGAAGTCCTTTTTTGAAGAGGATGACCCTTATCTCTCGATTTCTTTCGAACTTGAAAAAGAGTGTTCTTCGGAAGAATCTTCCTTTGAAATCGAATACCAAGATGCCGAGTATTGTTTCGAAAAAATCACCTATAAAAAAGACGTCTACACTTTCGATATAGAAGGCGAAAAGGAAGATGGTTTCGAATATCGAGGCGCGTCGTTAGAAATATTGGGGGAGAAGCACGTCTATCGTTTTGGCGGCAAAGAGGTCGTTTTTTCAAAGTAAAATCGCACTTAGCATGAAGAGTCGCTTCATTTTGGGCACATCAAGGCGGTCCTAAGGACGATGGTTCTAGGCATCATTGTCATCAATCATATAGATCTGTTAGGGTGAGCAGAGTCAAATGCTTTTTGTCGTAATCGTCGGAGAGTTCAAAACCGCTTTTGGAACAAAAGCCATAGTGGAGGGCAGGGATATGAAGTGCTGCAACTTGTTTGATTTCTTTTTCAATATCTTTCGCGGTTAATGCTTCCTTTGTGTATTTGCATTCCATAAAAAGATATTCGCGTTTTGCGTTCAAAGCCACGAGGTCGAACTCTCCGTTTGTCTTAGATTCAGGATTGTCATACCAGTATTTACCGATTTTGATAAACGGAGGATCAAAGTATCCCTCTTTATTTTTTCGTAAGAAATACTGCCTTGTTATTTCTTCAAACGCTTTTGGAAGATATTCTTTCTCCAAGTTTGTTTCTATGAAGACGTCGTAAAACTGTTCGTGATCCATCATGGCCAAGGAAGACGCGTTTTGAAAGAGGTAGCGATAATAAAAGCTTAGAAAGAAATCGTCTAAATAATAAAACGTCTTTTTCTTGTCTCTTTCTTTGTTAATTGGGGTGATTTTGCGAATCAAACCCATCTCTTCGAGAGCTTTAAGCGAATAATCCAAAGAAGAAGCGGCAACGTTTCCCACTCGCTTCAATAGATCGTTGAAATTATGTATGCCGCGCGCAATCTGATTGAATATCATATTGGCCAAACTAATGTTCCTTAACTCCTTTCCGAGGACGTCGGAAATAGAGTTTAAAATTACATCATTCGCGAATATCTTTTGAAAAACGTTTTGCTTTACACTTAGCGTTTGATCAATCTGGGCTGCGTAAAACGGGGAACCGCCGAAAATAGAATAGGCCATGACTTTTTCTTCATTGCTATAAAGCGGATAAAACGAAGAAACTTCATAATAATCCATATTGGTTAACGAAATGCACACATCAACCCTGCCATAGAGTGCATTCTCTGGTTTCATTAGCGAGTTCATGATTCTGGAGGAAGAACCTAGTAAAACTAGTTTCATTTGAGAGTTTTTTCTGTTGGAGTCGATAAGGCGTTGCAAAAATGAATCCAAATAGCTTCCGTTACGAAAACAGTTTTGCAAATAGGGATATTCATCTATCACAAAAATAAATTTCTCTTTGGACGAGAAACGAAACAAATCCTCCAGCAAAAGTTCGAAAGAAGAATAATCGCGTCTATCTTTGAAAAAAGTAGTGCAGAGCAAAGCGTTCAACGATGAAAGGTTGGCTTCTAGATTAGCATCTAGCGCTTGGAAATAGATCGCTTTATAAGGACAGCGCCTTATTGATTCTTGGATCAATTCGCTTTTTCCGATTCTTCGTCTCCCTTTCATAAGGACGAATTGAAAGCTGTTCTTGTCATAGACGGTCTTTAAGCGTTCTAATTCTTTTTTTCTTCCGACAAACTTCATATGCATTCCTCAATAATCAACTACAAAGCATTGTAGTACAACATATTGGAGTTATAAAGCAGCAAAATATTTTCATTTGTCTTTAAGGAATGAACGCAACCGATAGATAGTCAAGAAAGGCATGGCTGCGCTAGTCAAGGGAAAGTGGATAACGCACTTTCCAATTTTGGTCGTGCCCTCCTTTTGAGCGGAAGCGGCCGCACCCTCCCCGGCTATGCGCCGGAAGCGGAAATTCGGTTTCAAAGCTTCTTTCCGACCTCGGGGAAAGACTCTTTAGCTTCTTCATCTTAAGAGACGCGAGGAACAGACTTAACGATTGCGTCAACACAAGCGATGGCGAAAAAAGGAGATGACTGGAAGCTCTGTTTGCTAAGCAAGAAGGACCATGAATTTCTCAATAAACTTGGGCTATGGAGTAAATTGAATTGCGTAGCTTTTAAGTGCGCTTCGACTATGCCTCCTTTATAGTTTTTTCTTTATGCGTTAGGAACAAAAAACATCAGAAACCTTGTTTCCTATCGTTATAAGCAAGGGATGATCAAAATCACTTTAGGGTGATATCGAAAGGTCGTGAAAGGCCCTCAATTTTTTTGCGAACAGGCTTCATTCATCGTGGGCTTCCGTTTTTGGAGGAATTATGAACTAAAATTGGAATGAGTTATTAAAACGTGGAGAGTGGCCTGTAGACAAAAAATAATTTAAAAAATCCCAATAAAATTCTTACGCATTTCGTTTTCATTTATGGAAACCAAAAAAGGAGAAAAACAAAATGAAAAAGAAAAATGTTGTTATGAAGCTCGCTCTCTTAGGCATTGGGAGCGTTCTTATGATGTCTTGCGCATCTATAGAAGGAGAAAGCGCCACCAAAGAAGCCAAGAGGGAAAGACTCTTTGGATTAGAGGCGATGAGTGGGCTTGTTAAGGCTTCTTCTTTCACGCCCTCTTCCACGTTCCTCAAAGCCTTTTCCTTGCACGCGCTTAACAAAGATCCCCATCTTGATTCAATTCAAAGCCTTTTGCCAGAACTCGATCTTTTCCTGGAGAATGGCTTTGAAACTTCAAGCGTTAAGACCGAAGGAACTTATGAGATAAATAGCGAGACCTATTCCTATCAAGAAGAGTTCTCTTTTAAAGATATAGAAGGAAAAGACGTCTCTTATTCCCTTTTCTATAATGAGATTGGATCGAAGCACGAGAAAGAAGATGACGAAGAAGAAGTTGAGACTTTCTATAAGGGCGTTGCTTCGATGGGAATGGACACCTATTACCCCTTTGAAAGCAAATCGGAAATAGAAACAGAGATTGATGAAAGAGAAGAGTCCATGGAATTTACCATTTGGATGGACAAAGGATCCTATATCTCTATCGGCACTTCCTTTGAAGAGGAAGGAATGGAGAAAGAAACTGAACTTGAATTCAAAGTAGTGGAAGGTGGCAAGATTCTTACCGACTATAGCATCGAGATCGAAAAAGAAGGGGAAAGAGAAAAAATAGAGTTCGAACAGAGCGATACTGAATATCAATTAATGAAAGTCTATAGCGAAGAGAAGAAAGCTTATCTCTATCAAGTTACGGTAGAAGGGGAAGATGACGAAGAGACAAAGTATGTGTTTGAGAAGGTTCTAGGGGAAAACGGCACGAGCTTTGTCCTGCTATCGTAAGGTCTTTCTTCAGATAATTACCTAACACAAAAAATGTTATTGTTCTTCTTTTGATCTTTGAAAAACAATCAGATTTTGCAGGGATTTTTGAAAAAGAATCCAATCGGTATTGATTCCTTTTTCAATCTTGCGATAATTTAGGTGCAACGTGAGACAACACTGCGCGTTCAAATAAGCTTATAGCTACAAGGTCCTTCGGGATGACCATCTGGTCACATCACAGCCGCTTCGAAAGGGTGGCTGTTTTTGTTTTTCTTTTCCTTTATAATAATTTCAAAGGGAAAAGGTATCTTTATGGAAGATGGTAAAAAGCTTTTTGTTGGTTTAGACGTTGGCACGGATTCGGTTGGTTGGGCGGCGACAGACCAAGACTTCAATTTACTTCGTTTGAAAGGAAAGACGGCTTGGGGGGCTCGTTTGTTTTCTAGCGCGACAAGCGCCAAAGACCGAAGACAATTCCGTACAAGCGGAAGACGCTTGGCGAGAAGAAAGGAGAGGGTTCGCCTATTGAACACTCTTTTTGATCCTCTTTTATCGAAAAAGGATCCGACGTTCCTTTTGCGCCTTGAGAACTCGTTTCTTCAAAACGACGACGACTTAAAACCCATCGATGCTCGCGCAGATTGTCCTCTCTTTATTTCAAAGGAAGAAGAGAAACGCTTTTACAAAGAATATCCAACAATTTGGCATCTTCGAAAAAAATTGATGGAAAACGATGATTTTGCCTTTTCGGACATCCGTTTCCTGTATCTAGCGATTCATCACATTATCAAGTATCGTGGAAACTTCCTTAAAACTGGTGAAATAAAAATAGGGGAGTTTGACAAGAGCTGTTTTGATAACTTCAATGCTTTTTGCGCGAGTTTCTTTGAATCGTCTTTAGATGATTTTGACGAGGATGATTCCCCTTCTTTTATTGGTCTTCCCAAAGAAAACTACGACAAATTTATTGAAACCGTGGAACGCAACGAAGGAAAGAAAGCCAAAGCGGCTGAACTTTTGAATTTGCTGGAACCCAAGAACGGCGTTTCAAAACCGTTTTTTACTATGTTCACGACGCTTTGTGCGGGCGGAACTTTCTCAACGAAAAACCTTAATAAAAAGGATGAAGACCCCGTTTACGAAGATACTAAAATTCAATTCGATTCGAAATACGACGAAAAAGAAGACGAGATTCGTGGGGTTCTTGGCGAAGCGTTTGACTTTGTGGAATACGCAAAGGTAATTTTTGACTTCGCGGATTTACACGATATTCTAGGAAATAACAATAATCTTTCTTCTGCTTTTGTTTCTATCTATGAGGCGCACAAACAAGAGCTATCCGTCTTGAAAAAGGCATGTCATTACATTGATAAAGCTCACTCGTTTGGCTCCAAGGAATCTTTGTTCAAGAAGATATTTAGGGATCAGGACAATCCCGCAAACTATGCGGCGTTTACCCACAATAAGACAACTCAAAAGCGGTGCACCATCGATGATTTCAATAAATTTATCGTTGATACCCTCAATCCATATAGAGACGAGGTGGCTAATTCTGGATGCGTTAATAAGGGAGACTGGGGCTGTATTTTTAAATTAGCTAGTGAAAATAAGTTGCTCCAAACCATCAGTATCCGAAGCACCAGCGTCATCCCGATGCAACTTCATAAGAAAGAGCTCGAAAAAATACTTGATAATGCCAACAAGAGAAATATCTTCGAAAGCAAGGAAATTAGCGATAAGATTCTTGCTCTTTTCGAGTACAAAATCCCTTATTATTGCGGTCCCCTTAATACCAAGAGCGAATATTCCAACGTTGTTTTCAAAAGACAACCAAACAAGAACGAAGAACTTCCTTGGTGCTATAAGGAGGTCATTGATTTCGATGCAACGAAAAAGAAGTTCATGGATGGCCTTACCAACAAATGCACCTACTTAAAGGATTGCAATGTTTTGCCCAAGGAATCCTTACTTTTCCAAAGATTTGATGCTTTAAACAAGCTCAACAATCTTACGATCAATGGCGAGAGACAACCGTCCCTTATCACTGAACTATTTACTTATGCTTGGAGTCGTTCGAAAACCACCTTAAACGATATCAAGAAATACCTTAAGAAAAAGGAACTCTGCAAAGAAAACGACATCGCTGTTTCCGGATGGAACCCCAATGATTTCATCAATTGTTCTTCGAGCGCCACTTTGGGAAAAGTTTTCGATTTGAAGAATTTTGATCGCTATACCAACGGTGCCACATGGGACAAGTGCGAAGAGATTATTCTTATCAAAGCAATATTCACGGATTCTCCTAAAGATGCACTAGAGGCCATAAAAAAGAAGTATCCGGATTTGTCTGAGGCTCAATTAAAGGCTATAGATTATCTTCGCTGCAAAGGCTGGTCGACTTTGTCCAAAGAGTTTTTGACGATCAAAGGGAAAGCCGTCGATAAGAATGGCGAGGTTTTGGAAAGATCGGAAAACATCATCGATTTGCTTGCCGAAGGAAAAGGAAACATGATGCAAGTTCTGAACGATGAAAGGTATGGCATCAAGAATGCGGTTGAACTTCATAACGACGCTTTGTTCGGGAAGAAGACGAAGAAGGAAAACGTGAATGAACTCATCGAAAGTATGCCTCCTCAAACCCGTCGTCCCGTTATTCAAGCTGTGCGTATTGTTCAAGAAATCGTGAAAGTCGCCAAACGGAAAGACGGGCCTGATGTGATTTCAATCGAAGTCACTCGAGAAAATAACGATGCCAAAAAGAAAAGCGAGAAAGCTAAAGAAGCCATATCTCGAAAGAAACAGCTTGAAGATTTCTTAAAAGGGCTTTCTGGCGCGAAGGGATCGTCGATAGAAAAGAGCCGAGCGACAGAAGTTCTTAAAGAGCTCAATCAAATAGAGAACCTCGATTCATTGAGGGGAAAGCATCTTTTCTTATATTTCTTACAAAATGGCAAAGACGCCTATTCTGGGAAAACCATTGATATAAATGATGTCTTGACTGGAACGAAATATGACACCGATCACATCATTCCTCAAAGCATGATGAAAGACGATTCCATCGACAATCTCGTTTTAGTTGAAAGAACAACGAATCAACACAGGCAGAACGAATATCCATTGCCGATTAGCATCCGCAACGAAACGAATAAAGCATTCTGGCTTCGCTTAAAGAAAGCCAAGATGATGTCTGAAAAGAAATACAACAACCTCATCCGTGGCACAAAGCTCACGGAAGAGGAATTGAGTGGGTTCGTCGCTGCTCAAATTAATATTGTTAACCGTTCTAATGTCGTTATTAGAGATGTTTTGAGAATACTTTATCCAAAGACAAAGCTCATTTTTTCAAAAGCGCAATATCCATCGCAAATCCGTAAGGAATTAGAGATTCCTAAGCTTCGCGATCTTAACGATACGCATCACGCGGTAGACGCTTATCTCAATATTGTCGCAGGTGTAAAACTGACGGAGAAGTTTGGAAATATGTCCGTTATCAAAGCGGCTCAAGAAGATGCCACAAAACACTCTCTCAATATGGAGCGTTTCATCTCAAATGCTCTCTATGACGATAAAGAGAAGAAGATAACGGCGCTTGGTTCTTTGATTGATAGAACTAGCAGGAGGCATGACTTCCTTTTGACATTTCGATTCGATTATTCGGATTCTGCTTTCTATAAGCAAACCATTTATCCCGCTGATGATATTGGCGATTCTCTTATTTCCGTTAGTGATGGAATAGATACGAAGAGGTATGGTGGCTATAGCAATCTAGCGACTGAATTTAACTGCATTGCTACGATTAAAAATTCTAAAAAGACAACCCGTTATTTGCTGGGTGCTCCACATCTTCTTGTGAAAGCGGGCAAAGAAGGAAAAGACATCGATGCTGCTTTAGCTGCACGTGTGCCTCATAAAGAGGGAGACTTGGTGACGGTTGATTGGAGACATCCGGTTCCTTTGGCCACTACGGTTGAGAAGAATGGAATAGAGTATTTGCTCAAAAGCAAGAACGCGGAATGTATAAGCGTTTTCCCCATTACTCCAGTTTTCATTTCTAGAGAAAACGAAGTGTATTTAAAGACGTTCATTTCTTTTTCCGAAAAGAGAACTGATGTTGTGGCAGTAGAAAAAAAGTGGATGGTCAATCAAAGTAGGCTTGGTACCAATGATTTTGAATTAACTCCAGAAAAATCAATAAAAGTGTTTCGGGAGCTAATTCTGTTGGCGCAGAACCCGCGATTCGATTTTTATTCTCTCATTACCGATTTGAGACTTGAAAAAACCCGCGAGCGCTTGGAAAAAACCATTTTAGAAGGAACGCTATCGGACCAAATTAAATGCCTAATCGAGACCCTTTCAAGATTTACTAGAACTACTGATCTGGGTCCGGTGAGAAAGAGCCGTGGTTCAATTCTACAATGCGATTTGAAAATTGTTTCCAAATCCATTACTGGCCTTTACGAAACCGAAAGGAAACTCTAGTGGCATTTCGAACGGTTGTTATTGATAGCCATTCGAAACTTGAATATTCTCTTTCTTATCTCGTTTTTAGAACTCCGGAAACCGTTAAGAAGATACTTTTAGATGAGATCCATACGGTTATTATTTCGTCTACCCTTGTGTCTTTAACCACGAGCCTTATCAATGAACTCATCAAAAGGAAGATTAAGGTTATCTTTTGCGATGAGAAACATAACCCATGTTGTGAGCTTTCCCCTTGTTATGGGAACAACAACTCTCCCAAAAGGATAAAAGAGCAAATTTCTTGGTCCAATGATGTTGCTGACTTAGTTTGGAAAACAATCACGGAGAGGAAGATTCTACATCAATCTCTTTTCTTAAAAGAAAGGGAATTTGCGGAGTTTTCTGAATTATTAAGCGATTTTTGCAATAACGTGCTTCCTGGAGATTCCACCAACAGAGAAGGCCATGCCGCGAAAGTGTATTTCAATCACGTCTTTTATGAAGGGTTCACTAGAGACAAAGATTGTTTTATGAATGCTTGTTTAGATTATGGCTATTCAATTCTCCTATCCGAATTTAATAGGGCGGTCGTCGCTTCTGGCTATCTTACTCAACTTGGCATTCACCATAAGAACGAATTCAACGAATTTAATTTATCTTGCGATTTTGTTGAACCTTTCCGTTTTCTTGTGGACAAGAAAGCTCATTCTCTTAAAGAAGGGGATGACTACAAGTCTGAAATGATTTCCCTTCTCGGGGTAGATGTTAAGCAATTAGGCAAGAAGCAATCACTAACCAATGCAATAGCGATTTATTGCAATTCGCTATTCACTGCTTTGAATACAGGCGATGTTTCGAAAATAGCGTTTATTGATTACGAAAATGGAGAATAGATTTATGCGGACAATCCTTTTCTTTGACTTGCCGTCTGTGACTAAGAAGGATCATCGAGAATACACAAAATTCATCAAGAAGCTTAAAAAGAAGGGCTTTGCGATGCTTCAAGAAAGCGTTTATACGAAGCTTTCTATAAACGAGACTGTGGTTGATGCAACCATACGAGATTTAAAAGAATCATTGCCTCCCGAAGGCGTTATTTCCTGTTTAACCGTGACGGAAAAGCAGTTCGCTTCAATCGATGTCTTACTTGGCGAAATGACTTCGGACGTCATTATGAGTGAATCTAAGGTAATCAAACTATGAAGACCATTTGTTTTCATCCGAATATTGGAAAGGTTGATATCACCAATCCAAAAATGATTACTTTGGTTATCGAAAACAAAAAGGCGTACTGGTCCTTTTGCCGTTATCTTTACGATGGATTTCCTGAACATCTAGGATATTGTTCTATTGATAGTGACGAGGAAACGATAGAAATTGAGAATTATTCCCTCTATATTCACAACATTCTAGATTTGGACCTCAATACAAAACCGAATCTAAATGCATTATATAAGCTTTTGAAAAAATCCTATTTCGAAGAGCTTTCCGAAAGCGTGGAACAAATTCAAAAAGATTTAGACAAAATCTGTCAGGAGATTAAGTTGGATTTTGATGCTGAACTCGTCATGGATGGATCAATACGAGTAGATGATGTTTTTAAATTAGGTGGTCTTCAATTTAGTGAAAATGACTCCTCACTTCTAGAACAGTTAACACGTTATGTCGCAGTATCCAAGGAACTTAGAAAAATAGGGATCGTATTCATCAACCATGTTCGAGACTATTTCTTGGAAGATGAACTGTCTGCTTTCTTAAAGGAATTGTTTTATCGGGGAATCACTTTGATTAACGTTGAAACAAAAGATTTTGAAGTTGTGGGATGCGATGAACAAAAAGTAATACTCGATTCAGACCTTTGTTCGGTTTAAAAATGTGTTAAAATACGTTCAGGACACCTGCAAAAACCTTATATTTTTTTAATTTGAGGTTTGAGAGCAGTGTTGTCTTAAATAGCTTTCAAACTAATTTTTTCCTTTCTTCAAAAAATCCGCGGTTTGAGAGCAGTGTTGTCTTAAATAGCTTTCAAACCTGTATTCGCCGAATATGGACAATCGTGGAGTTTGAGAGCAGTGTTGTCTTAAATAGCTTTCAAACTGTTGTTGCCGATGAGGGGTAGCATACTTAGTTTGAGAGCAGTGTTGTCTTAAATAGCTTTCAAACACGTCGCCGACAAAGTGCTCGTATCCAAAGGTTTGAGAGCAGTGTTGTCTTAAATAGCTTTCAAACAAGATCTGAGTTTATAACCGAGAGTTTTCGGTTTGAGAGCAGTGTTGTCTTAAATAGCTTTCAAACTGTTCGACGAAGAAAGAAAAACGTACATAGGTTTGAGAGCAGTGTTGTCTTAAATAGCTTTCAAACTCTGCGTGACTAGATGAACTAGTAGGGGGTGTTTGAGAGCAGTGTTGTCTTAAATAGCTTTCAAACAATTTGCGAACTTTTTTTCCAGAAGGAAGGGTTTGAGAGCAGTGTTGTCTTAAATAGCTTTCAAACGCTGTAGCGGACGGGTCTCGAGCCGATTTCGTTTGAGAGCAGTGTTGTCTTAAATAGCTTTCAAACGGAAGCTGAGATATTTCCTAGCAGGGGAATGTTTGAGAGCAGTGTTGTCTTAAATAGCTTTCAAACCTCAGTCAATAGTTTTTGAGCCTTCGGAGGGTTTGAGAGCAGTGTTGTCTTAAATAGCTTTCAAACACGATGTCTTTCGCTTTCGCTTCTTCTTGTGTTTGAGAGCAGTGTTGTCTTAAATAGCTTTCAAACCGATGAAAACGGCAACGCCTTTAAATTAGAGTTTGAGAGCAGTGTTGTCTTAAATAGCTTTCAAACTTGACAATATCACGAGATGGACTAATTTCGGTTTGAGAGCAGTGTTGTCTTAAATAGCTTTCAAACTACTCTTCCCAAGTTTCCGCTCCATTCATGGTTTGAGAGCAGTGTTGTCTTAAATAGCTTTCAAACATACATAGACGGCTATGCTTACCACTTCAAGTTTGAGAGCAGTGTTGTCTTAAATAGCTTTCAAACTCTTCAATAGCGTCACCGCGGACGACATTAGTTTGAGAGCAGTGTTGTCTTAAATAGCTTTCAAACTACTCTTCCCAAGTTTCCGCTCCATTCATGGTTTGAGAGCAGTGTTGTCTTAAATAGCTTTCAAACCATTTCCAGAAAGTGAAGAGAAGAGCCACCGTTTGAGAGCAGTGTTGTCTTAAATAGCTTTCAAACAAGAGAGAAGCATAGAACTCTCTGGAGAGCGTTTGAGAGCAGTGTTGTCTTAAATAGCTTTCAAACTTCTTCCTAGGCAATCGGCTCGAGTGCGATGTTTGAGAGCAGTGTTGTCTTAAATAGCTTTCAAACTCTAATTTAAAGGCGTTGCCGTTTTCATCAGTTTGAGAGCAGTGTTGTCTTAAATAGCTTTCAAACTCGGCTCTATAGATTTCTCTACGCCAAACGGTTTGAGAGCAGTGTTGTCTTAAATAGCTTTCAAACCCGTATCGCCTTTGCGAATCGTCAATGATTGTTTGAGAGCAGTGTTGTCTTAAATAGCTTTCAAACATGGGGAATGTTTCCACGTATTCGACCCCTGTTTGAGAGCAGTGTTGTCTTAAATAGCTTTCAAACATTTCTAACAAGACTTGCGCAAGCGTATGGGTTTGAGAGCAGTGTTGTCTTAAATAGCTTTCAAACTTGGCTATCGATTCCTCGTCATTGTGGCTTGTTTGAGAGCAGTGTTGTCTTAAATAGCTTTCAAACGAAGGCATTTAGGAAAGAATATCCCGAATTGTTTGAGAGCAGTGTTGTCTTAAATAGCTTTTTGGTTTTTTATTCTTCATATGCCGTTTCTATGTCAACGAATTCCTTGAAACGCGGAAGACTGAAAATGAGCTTTCCTCTCGATGGAGAGAATAGAATTCCCTTTTTGATGAGGCGATCCCGATAACGAGAGAAATACTCTTTTTTCATTCCCGTTCTTTCCAAGATAATTGACACAGAAATTATTGCGTTCGTTTGAAAGGAAAGAACAACCTTCTTCTCTATCTCTGACAACGTTGACCATATTTTTGTGTAGGCGTATTCCGCCAAATATCGGTCATAAAGAGATAGAAGTTCTTTGTCCATGACTTTCTTCTTTCTATCGAACATGAGATATCCCAATAATTGGAATGCAAATGCGTATCCCTTCGTCATCTTTGCACACTTTACGGCTTCTTCGTAATTTAGTCCTAGTTGGGATTGATAAGACGCAGCGATTGATTGCAAGTTTAATGGCGATAGGAATGTTTTGGGGGATCTAATGAGGAATGTCATGTTCTTCTCGTTTTCCAAAGAGAATATGTTTTCATATAAGCCTGTAACGAGCAATACAAGAGGACTATCTTTCCGAATCAATGACTGGAAAGACAAAACGAATTGCCTCATATAGGCGTTGTTTGTCGATTCGTCAATTGTGACTAATACTTTTTTGCCTTGCCGCCTTATTTCAGCAAACATTTTTTCAAGCAAATCGTCGATATTTAGAATAGGATTTTTCCCAGTTAGGCTAAAAGAGAAGCCATGAAAGGAGAAGTTAAAATTTTTCTCGAGAAAAAGATGCTTTAGTCTCCCTGCTGTATAGAGTTTAGCAGCTAATCCCTCCCGAAGATCATCCTCTGGGTTAAGGTCTATCACAATCCAATCCTTTTCTCTTTCAAAGTGTTTTGAAACGGAGGTCAACATGACCGTTTTTCCCGAACCTCGAACCCCGGTTATGACAAAGCAATTGGAGAAAAGAGGCGTTGAGTCGATTTGTTTTATCAATTCGTTTTTGATGTTATCTCGATCGATATATTCAAACGGTTGCTTCCCAAAGGATAACGTAAAGGGGTTAACTTTATCTCTTTCATACTCTTTCATACTTTTAAAATCCTTTCATACTCGTTCATACTTCAAAAATATTTTCATACTCGTTCATACCTTTTTCAAGATAAACCAACAACAATAAACTTCAAAGATTGTTAGTTGTCAAATGATGTGAGACGCTTGAAAAACTTCTGGCATCTGACCTCGCCGGGCATCTCCGGCGTGCGGTGCTCCTTGTCGTGCTTTTTCTTCCTGTTCGTCTTGTAAGGCACGTAGCCATCGAGCTTCTTCAGGCATCTCAGAACCGTCGAGTACGACGCTTGGCACCCTTCGAAGCCGTTGAGCCTGACCCAGATGTCCACCGAGCTCCAGCAGTTCCTTTTCGCCTGGTTCCGAAGGCATTTTATCTTGTAGGCCGTATTCTTGGGCGTCTTCCTCGGATGATCCGATTTAGGCGTGTGGGGGGCGTCCCTCAGCCCTTCCTCCCCGAGCGCGTCGTACCTCTTCAGCCAGCGGTAGAGCGAAGACCTCCTCACGTGGTAATAGGAAAGGACCTTGGCGACGGGCCAGCCGGATTCCCTGACCCTCTTGCAGCAGTTGACCCTCGTCGCCAAAAGATGGGGGGTGTAATTCCTCCCCTTCGTTTGTGCTAGACTATCCATGGCATCCTCCTTTTGTTTTTTTGCCAAAAATCATTGTAAGGTAGGATGCCTTTTTTCTTTAGCGATTTTGTCTCACATCATTTGAAATAGAACAAAAAGGAAAGGAGAATTTACCCCATCATCTAACTCTCAGTCTTTTGCTTGCGAGGAATAGTCTTAACGAATATCTTCTAATAATGGTATCGCTTCGCTCGCCCCTCTTTTTAAGCACGCTAACGCGCTTGCTTTTGTTGCTATCTCTAAACTTTCCTTTGCTTCTTTGCCATTCGAAAGAGAGGCCAAAAAGAAACCTAGGAAAGTATCTCCTGCGCCCGTTGTATCTATGGGCTCTATCTTTTTAGCAGGAACGCGAATGACTTCTTTCTTGGAATAAGAGATAGATCCTTTATCTCCCAAGGTGAGGACGATTCTAGACACACCTAATTCCTGAAGATCCCCCTTCCCTTCTTTTTCTAAGATCTCTTTCCCTTCCGTTTCGTTTAAAACCAGGATGTCTATGTAGGAAAGCAAATCGTTTGGATAATCCGCAATAGGGGATGGATTCCAAACGGTGATGAGGCCTTTTTCCTTTGCTTTCTTAAACGCGAAAGCGGTTGTCTCTGGCTCATTTTCGTATTGGCTAAGGAAGTAATCTCCTGCGTTCGCCTGCTTAAGGAAAGAGATGACATCCTTCTCTTTGAGATCGTAATTGGCGCCATGAGAGAGGATTATTCTGTTGTTATTGTTATGGAGGACGATGATGGCGATGCCGGTGTTATAACTATCACTTATTGATATGCTATCAATAGGCAATCCATAATCCGATAGGGTTTTGACAATGCTTTTCCCAAATTCGTCTTTTCCGACTTTCCCTAGAAGAGAGACGTCCGCTCCAGCTTTAAGGAGAGCAATCGACTGATTTGCTCCCTTGCCGCCAAGGGACATCTTAAACCCCTCGCCATTAACGGTTTCACCTTCTTGAGGGAAGTTTTTCGCTTCGATGGAGATGTCTTGATTGATGCTGCCAAGGACAAAGACTTTTTTCTTCATGATGGACGCTCCTTCTATGGTTCGAGATGAAATTATTCTACTCGTTTTCGGTAGCGATTCCTAGAAACCATCCGTTGCCTTTTTTGAAAGGGGATTCTATCTTTTTGGTCTTACTTTTCTACCTTCTTTCGATCCTTTCTTGAATTGCTCGAGCGAGGGTGTTAGTTTGTGTTTGATTGGAAGGAATCCATATGAGTTACAAAACATCGATGAAACTTCGCCCCTTCGAAAAACCTTTGTCACACCTTGTAAGCGATGGAGGTTTGACGGGTATTTTTGGAAAAATATGCATTGTCGGTGATTCGCTTAGCTCAGGAGAAGTGGAATATTACCTCCCCGATGGATCCAGACATTGCTTTGATATGTATGAATATTCATGGGGCGACTACCTCGGAAAGATGACTGGCTCAAAAATACTTCATATGTCTTATGGTGGCGCTTCGGCTAAATCGATTATCGATTCCGCCAAAGAAAACGATTACTTCACCCCCTCTTTTAAAGCGGATGCTTACATCATCGCCCTTGGCTATAACGACATGCTTGGATGTGCTAGGAAAGTGGGCACTCTCCAAGATATGGACCATTATGAGAGCAATACCGTCATTGCCCATTATTATCACCTCATTCAAGAACTTCAAAAGCTCAACAAAGAAGCCCGCTTCTTCTTTGTGACCCTTGCCAAGACTTCCTTTTGGCCGAAGGAAAGACAAGAGCTTATCAAAGAGCATCGCGCGATGCTTTATGCGCTTACGAAGTTCGTACCGCATTCTTACGTTCTCGATATCTATAAATATGGCCCTAAACACAACTTATCCTTTAAGAAGAAGTTCTATCAAGCCGACCACTTGAACTTCGAGGGCTATTATCTTTACGCTAAGCTTTTTTGCTCTTATATCGATTTCCTTATACGGAAAGAGCCCATCTCCTTCTTACCACAATCCTATTACGAGGAAGTAACCAAAGGGACGAAGGACTTGCTTGCAAAATGAATATTACTTTTAGTCGAAGAATATGGATGTGGAAGTGCCAGTAAGGCACGCTTTCGGATTGTTTTTTCCTTCGAGCAAGAAAATCTTCTCTTCGCCAAAATTCTTCCTTTGTTCTTGTTCTCTTGCTCTTTCTTTGATGCTATCGGTTTTACTTGGCGAGCTATCGTCAAAGAGAAGGCTTAGCTTGCTATCCTTAAAATGGGTGAGCATCGCGACGTCTCCTTCGCTATCGCCAAAGACCATAAGGGGAGGGCGTCCTTGATAAGAAGGCGCAATATATTTCTCGATAGCCTCGACTTTTCCATATAGAACGGGAGAAGCGTGTTCTTTCTTCTCTTTGAAGGCGGTTATCTTTCCTTCGCTATCTATTTTATTCGCAATTCCGTATACCCGAATGGAAGAAGGGAAACCGAAGAGCTTTAAGGCGTCTTTGACGGTTTCTTCTGGGCTTGCGGAAGCGACATATATATCGATTCTTCTTCTTTCGAGTTCATAAAGAAGCTCTCTCATCTCTTCAATTGGATGGAGTCCATCGAGATAGGAGACTTTCTCATTTGTGTCGGGATAGAAATAGCTTCTTTGAAGGAGTCCCTTCATCTTGCTATGACGCATGTGAGAAAGGCTTGAAAGCGTCTTGTATTCCTCTATCGTAAAGCCTTTAAAAAGAGCGTAGACGATATAAGCGCTTGCCTCATATCCCCACAGGGAATAGATCTTGTCCAAAAGATGGTGGAGACGAATCTTAAAATCGATGAAAATAGGGTCCTTTTGCCAAGAAGCGGCTCGAAGGAAGTTCTTCGGGTCCTTCGATACGTATCCTCTTTTATAGAGATAGGAATAGTCCTCTTGGATTTTTTCTAAGAGGAAAGGAATGGAAATACCATTCCTCTCCATTGTCCACTTATCTTCGTTTTCGGCTTTGAAGATATCGGTAAGCTCTTCCGGCTTAAAGGCAAAATTCAGATACTCTATTTGGTCATTGGTGAGGACATATTGGCTATCACCGAAAAGAAGCGTCCCATCACAATCGGAAACAACGTATTGCCTCTCTCCTTTTGGAAGGCTCTTCAAAACGTCATGAAAGGCTTCTTTTGCGCGTGGAGAAAAACGGTTTTCTTTCATGACCATGATTATAGAAGAGACGGCGATAAAAGAAAATTTATAAGCGGTCGGTAGTTATTGGATGTTATCCATCTAATCTTTAGTCATATGCCTTTTGCAATGCGTTAACGGAGATTTACGTCTTTCGTAGGATGAGTTGGGAGCGAAGCGCATATCATCCTTCTTCTTTATGCGATAAAGCGAAGCATAAAATCACATGCTCCAATGATGGTGTAGCCATTTTCGTCAAAGCGTTCATCGATATTGCCTTTTACCACAATGATCTTTCTTACTTGGTCGTTTAAAACGCTATAAGGCTTTATTTCCCTTTGCCTTGTCTTTGCGTCATCGATGTTTGCGGCAACTTGGATATAGTATTTTTTGTTGTCTTTCGATGCGAGAAAATCAATTTCGCCGGTTTTTCTGACTGTTTTTCCGTTTTTATCTTTCTCAAAATAATTCAAAGCACCTACGTTTACGGTGAAGCCTCTAAACAGAAGTTCGTTATAAATCACATTTTCCAAAACACGTCCATAATCGGAGAAAACGAAATTGAGTCGTGCGTTTCTTAAACCGATATCCGTAAAGTAATATTTTCTTGTCGCGCCAATCTCTAAGTGTCCTCTCACATCGAATCGACGAGCTTCCGAGATTAAATAGGCATCGGCAAAAAAATCGATATACCGTTCTACGGTTTCCTTGGCGATTTTGGCGTGCGTTACGCTTCGATAGGCATTGGATAATTTTTCAGCGTTAATGAGTCCTCCGACGTTCTCACTTAAAATATTGCATAAAGCATCCAACGATTCGCTTCTTTTGAGGCGATTTCGATCGAGGATGTCTTTAAAATAAGTTGTTTGAAACAAGTTCTTTAAATAGTCTCTCTTTTTCTCTTTTTCCTGAAGCACACATAAAGGCATGCCGCCATATTGCAAATACTCGGTTAAGGCGTCACTTGAGGGCTCTCCCCGATACGAAGCGAATTCGTAAAATGATAATGGTGCTAAATGGATGTTCGTGGCCTTGTCGCGGAATTCAGTAATAATATCCGAAGAAAGCATCTTCGAGTTTGAACCGGTTACATAGATATCTATATTTTTATGGTTCGCTAAGCCTAGTATGACGTCGACGAACCCTATTGTTTCGGCGTCCGTCGGTTTGGCTAAAATATGTTTTCCGCTTGTTAAGATGGGATTTACGATGGTGAACACCTTTTGTATTTCGTCTATGAAAACATATACCTGTTCTTTTCCTTCGCAAAAGGACAAAATTCGTTTGCTAAGGACGAGGGGATCGCGTAAATCGAAATTTATAGCAGAATTCAAATCTATATTGAGAATAGAAGATTCGTTGACTCCGTGCGTCAACAAATAAGAAGCGAAAATGTTTGACAAAAGATAAGATTTTCCAGATCTCCTGATGCCGGTAATCACTTTTGGGAAACCGTTATTTTTAGCGTCGATTAGTTTTTTTAAGTAAATATCTCTTTGTATCATCTTAAGTTCTTGTACGGTTTTATTTTAACGATAGATGCAAAAACGTCAATCGATAACTCTCAAAAAACGTGTTTAGACACACATTTAAAGAATAGAGAATAATAGGAAACATCGAATAAAACAAAAAATAACTCTCAAAAAATGTGTCTAAACACATATTTAGAGAGAAGACTTCAACTTAAAAAGATGAATCAAGACAGAAGAGAACGTTCCGTTTCCAGAGCGTTCTACCCCTACGCTTATGATCTCTTATAAAGAAGTTTTTAGAAGCAAATCCGGCTCTTAGAAGAAAGTGTTCGAACGACCTCAATAAGCGTTCACCGACATGTTTGTGGCATAGGTATAAAAGCCACAATCTTCCTCTGGATCGACCTTTTCTTTGCCATTGATATCAAGTGGTTTCTTATCTTCGAGTTCGTCGATTCTATCGATCTTTCCGTCGATATAATCCTGGATAATCCTCTTTATGTCCATAAGGCGGTAGCTTAGCCCACCAAGTCTTGCATCTTGGATTTCAAAGCCGCTTGTCTTATTTTCCTTGTACCAAAGATTACGGAAAGCCTCGTAGAAAGATTTAAGAAACTTGTTTGCTTTATCGAAAGCAGGGAGAAGCGCTTTTAGATTCTCTTTCTCTCGCCTTTGATAAGCATCATAAAGCTTTTTTGCCAAACCGTATTTCACGCTTAGGAAATTGGCCAAAGCCGCTCCTTCTAGATAAATATAAGAGTAATTAGAGCTTCGTTTTGCGGCGTTTTTGAGTTTTCTTGCAAGGATTTTCCACTCTTTCTCTTCGCTTAAGTCCACATGATCGTAGAACATATGGAAAAGAGGATCTTCGTAAGTGGACCACTTGGCGACATTGGAAGGCTCAAGATAATGATGGAAGTTAAAGGAATTGAGCTTATCGAGCAAAAAGAAATCTTGCCACTTCTCTTTGGTCAATTCGTTGAATTCTTCTCTTATCTTGGAAACGTCATATTCCCCTTCGAAGAATCTCTTAGCGGCGAATAAACTCGGGAGAGTGGCAAAAAAAGAACATTCGCCTCCGTTATCCTTCCATAAAGTCATAATGATGTCGTGAATGCCTTCTTTAAGGCAGGCTTTGGAAGCTATTTTTAAGCGGTTTAGCGCATATTGGTTTGCCGGCGCAAAACCCAACCAACTCCATAATCCACCAGCGAATATCATTTTATTGGGCACTTTTTGATGATTGCGAATCTGTTTTAGATAGTGGTTTTCATCTTGAGAGTAATAGTCCCAATAGACCATATCCACATTTGGAGGCACCATTTCTTTTTGCTTTGGGGAAAGTTCGCTTATAAAGACGTTTCCGAAGAACATATCTGACCACATCATAGGTTTATAGTCGTATTTATCCGCTATAGCGAGGACCTTTTGTAAGTGCTTGGCGATGATTTCTTTGCGAGGATGGTAGCCATGTTTATCGAGATACTTTCCTCTTCCGACATCCGCTTCATCCATGCCGATATGGATGCGTTTGGAATGGAAGCATTCCCGACAGGTTTGGAACATCTTCTCTATAAGCGCGTAAGTTTTCTCTTCCTCAGGCAAAAGTATGTCTTTGCTTTCGTGGATGTCGTTATAGGTTGGCCAACGAAAGAGTTGGTTTAAATGGGCTAACGTTTGGATGCAAGGAATAAGCTCTATTCCTAAATCGGAGCAGTAGTGGTCGAGCTCCTTAAGCTCTTCCTTGGTGTATCTTCCTCGCATGTAGCCAAAGTAAGGCTCACCTTCTATTTCGTAGGTATCCTCCGTATAAAGAAGCAAGGCGTTATAGCCAAAGGATTTAAGGATATGCGCAAAGGTTTTCACGGTTTCTAGCTTCATGACCGCGTTTCTAGAGCAATCGAACATCGCTGCGAATAGAGGTTCTCCTGACATGTCTTTCTCCTTATAGAATATCTGTATATGATATTTAAATTATTTGCCGAAATGATAAGTTCCACTTTCTAGGATCAAACGTTCCCTTCCTTTATCCTCGTTATTGCCGCTTAAAAGCGCTTTCGGAAGAAGAAGGGTGGCCTTCGTGTTTGGTGGCACAATGCAATGATAGGAAAGAGGATTCCCCTCTTTATCCGTATGGAGCACGCTTTGAATGAGACCGTATTCGCTTTTATAGTTCACTTCGATATCGGTTAAACCAAGAACGAAAGTTGGAGTCAAATTGAATTCTTGGAAACCGCTTTTAATGTCGTTTCGAATACCAGCGATATCTTTGATAAACCATCCTTCAACCGCCCCGAACGCGTAATGCGACTCGGAATTCATCGATCGTTCTTGGAATCCCTTCGCTCGGCTATAGCAATCCCATCTTTCCCACATCGAGACAGCGCCTTGATCGACCTCATAAAGCCAACTGGGAAAGCCATGCGACAAGAAGAGCTTCATGGCTGTTTCCGCTTCGTTATTTTTGGTGAGGGCTGGAAGGAGAGAAGGCGTTCCTAAGAAACCGCTTGTCATCGTGTAGTTGTCTTTCTCGATGAGATCTTTATAGGCTTTTACGAAAGCTTCTTTTCTTGAACCCGAAACGATATCGTAATCAAGCGCTAAGGAATAAGCGGTTTGGGTTTCAAGCTTCTTAGCCGATAGATCTTGCGGGATATTGTTCCCATCAATAAAGACCTCATTGAATTCTCTTATGAGCGTATCATGGAGTTCTTGGTAGAGTTTTGCGTCTTTTCTTTTCCCAAGAGCGGTTGCGATCTCTTGCATCATTCTTAAGCCATAGACGTATTGGGCATTGAGAACGTATTCGATGTCGGTTGGCACCATGGACACCCAATCGCCATAGCCAAGCCCTTCGTATTCTTTGGCTGTTTTGGTAAGAACCTTATAGCCTGGGATTACGATGTTTCGGTAACCATTCATGAATCGGGCCATGGTCTTATAGTAAGTGCGAAGGATGCTCTTGTTTCCGCTTTGACGATAGGAATAGTAGGGTGCGGCAACGCCTGCTAAAGGCCAAGAAATGGGCCACCCCTTGGCGGTGGGATCATATTTCACCTTGCCCCAATCGTCATAAGTATATTCGGGGGCGTAGATGCCAAAGGAACTATTGGCTTTGCTTTTGGCGTTATCGCAAAGAGTTCGCTCAAAGCTATAGCAGAAAGGCGTGACGTTCGATAGATAGTTGGCTGTGCTTGCAAATATTTGAAGGTCTCCCGTCCATCCTAGCCTTTCGTCACGTTGTGGGCAATCGGTGGGAATGGAAACGTGGTTGGCAAAGGTTGTTACCATGATGTTGTCGAAAAGCTTATTGACCTTCTCATCGCTTGTCTTAATCGCGATGCATTCTTCTTCTAAACTTGAAATTTGAAGGCCTTTTACACTGGTTTTTGCGATAATGCGACTAGAATCCTCTTCCGAAAGGCTTTCAAAGGAGATTTCGACATAACGGAAGCCATGGAAGGTCAAAGAGGGCGTGAATTCGATTGCTTTTCCATTTGAAATATAGGTATCGATGCAAACGGCTCCGCGAAGATTCTCGGTGTATAAGAAGCCTTCCTTATCGCCATAGTCATACTGGGATTCTGGATATTTCTTTGGATAAAGAGTTTCCGCATATCGGAAGAAGATCTTTTCTCCTTTCTTGACCCGAGGAAGCGAGAAAGAAGCAAGTCCTCCAAAGTTTGTGTGAAAATCGTAGATATAGGCGACTCTCCCTTTATAGATCACTTTGCGAGGGGCGTCGGGAAGAAGGATTCTATGAATCTTTGCGTCTTCATGGTCTTTTCCAATAAGCAAAGGCTTTTCAAAGGAAGAGAGCCGGGCTTTTGCTTTGATGGCTCTTTTCCACCTCCTATCGTTAAAGGAAGCAAGGGAATAGTCTTCTACACGTTTTTCCTTTCGGGCGTCATAGTCTTCTCCATCATAGAGATCAGCGAAGCGGGTCGGACCGTCATTATAGGTTTTCCAAGTGGTATCTGTTTTGATTTCTTCTTTGCTGCCATCGGCGTATTCGAGAACGATTTTGGCAAAGAAACCGACTTTATCGCCCCAATAGGCGATGTAATGCAGATAAAGATAACTTCCGCTCCACCATCCTGGCGCCACTAAAGCGCCGATGGCGTTTCTCCCTTCCTTCAAAAAAGAAGTGACGTCGAAAGTATTATAGTGAAGCGAAGCGCAATAGACGTCATTGCCGGGTTTTAGAAAGGCTTCGTCTCCGACTTTTTTGCCATTAATCGAGAGCGTATAAATGCCCCATGACGTGGCATAGACTATGGCTTTTTTAAGAGGCTTTTCCAAGGAGAAGCTCTTACGGAAATAAGTAAGGCTGTATTTGCCAAGATCCACAAAGCTTAATTGGCTTTTTGCATGGATTTTTTGATTTTGGTAGAGATATCCTTCTTTCACGAAAGGTTTTGGGTCTTTCAAGGAATAGCTTATGGCTTTCGCTGGTTCTTCTTTGATGAGGAGATTTGAGATGGCGGCGCTTTCCCCCAAGAATGCGATCTTTCCTAGAAATCCATCGTCGGCTGTGGCTGGGTAAGAGGGGGCAATAGAAAAAGCGAAGTCCTTCGTCCCTTCTATTTCCTTTTCATCGAGCGTCATATTCGTCACGACGTTTTTCCACGAGGAGAAATGGAAGTGGTGGGTTCCTTGACTTTCGAATCCCTCGATCTTGGCTTCCAATATCACTTTGTCTTGAACGCCCTTCTCCATATGGTGTTGCAAGATAAAGAGAGATCCTTCTTGATTGATTTTGATTCCGAAATAGCAATCTTTGGCCTCATAGAATTGAGGATTGAAGAGAAGGTGGTCCCTTCTTATATCCCCATTTCCGAAGGCAAACATCAGTTCTTTGGCTTGGTTCATCTCGAAATCGAAATCGATGGCAAAGCAAGAAACCTTCGATGGATAGAAGGGCTTTATCTTGCTTCCAATCATCATCGGCACTCCCTTTTGCCCTAATTTCGTTTTCTTTAAACCGGTTATGAAAGAAGCTAATTCCGAGGAAAGGAATTCCCCTTTGTTTGTTCTCGCTTCGACTTTCCAATAGAAGGAAGCTTCTCTTGCTAATTTGCCTTTATAAAGGTATTGCGATTTCTTGCTTTTGATTTCCTTTGAATCAAAAAGAAGGTCTTTGTTTTCGTCATAAAGGAAAAAGCGAAAGGACGTTTGGGAGAAAGAAGAGAACGTCGTTTCGTAACGCCAGGAAAAAAGAGGGTCGTTGTCTAGACCCAAGGGATTTCTCATCCCTGCGACTTTCAAATCCAGAATTTTGCTCTTGTTCATAAAATCATTTATTTATCCGCTCTATTTTGCCGTTCTTTTTGTCGATAGTATATGTCAAGAAGTGAGAGAAAATGATTTATCGTTTATTTCTTGTTTGCAAAAGCAGTTTATCATCGTCTTTGGGAACGCTTCTCCCCAATGGCGTCCTTTAGCATCATGGCAGGCAAAATCCCGTTTTATCAGAATGAAATGGTGAAGCTCTCGCTCACTTCATTTTTATTTTAGGCTGGCCTAGAGTTTAAGCGACGATCCGAATGGCGAAAGAATTCGTTTGATTCTTCTTATGGGGTTATTTGGCTTTACGCAAGAATAATCGAGTTCTCCAACGACGTTTTTTTGTTCTTAGAATATTGATTTATTTCCTTAGTTCACTGATTTTTACCATGTTCGTTCCTTTCCTAAAGGAAAACAGCTATGCTTAATTGGATAGGAGAATGCGTATGATCACGATAGATTTTTTGGGGGACAGCATTACGGCTGGAGCAGGAGCATCTTTCCCTTCGAGCTGTTACGTCAGCTTGGTGAATGAAGATCCTCATATCAAGGCTAAGAACTACGGTATTGGTGGTGCACGCCTTGCTCACCAAACCAACAGCGAAGGGGACCTCTATGAGCCTTATTGCTTTTTGAATCGTATTAAAGGTCTAGGTGAAGCAGATGTCCTTTATGTCTTTGGCGGCACCAATGATTATGGACATGGCGATGCTAAAATGGGAAAGCTTGGCGATACGGATGCTTTCACGTTCCATGGCGCGGTTCGCACGATTATCGAGGAAGTCACGAAGAAGTTCCCTGTTTCAAAAGTCGTTTTCATTTTGCCTTTGCCTCGTTTCAATGAGGATGATATTCACGGAGAAGGCCTTAAGAAGACGGGTTATCCTTTGAGCGAATATCGTAAGGCCCTTATCGAAGAGGTTAGCGCCAAAGGAATCCGTTACTTGGATTTCTCAAGAGAGTTCCCTCGTCCAACATCCAATGGGAATGAAGGCTATTTCATGGACGGCTTGCATCCAAACGACAAAGGACATGCGTTATTGGCAAGCCTCCTTGTCAAGGACATCAAAGATCATTATTGCTGCTAGTGTTGCGTGCCCTTTGCTCGTCTTTCAAGAAGCGCTCAAGTAAGCATTGTCTTCTCTTAAGAATGCTAGAATGAACCAAAAGGAAAGATATGGAACCAGTTAAACTTAAAAGCGAACTCAAAGAATACATTTGGGCGGGCGAAAAGCTTCCCAAATACTATGGAAAAGATTATGGACCCAAGAAAGTTGCCGAAAGTTGGGAGCTTTCTTTCAATCCTTCTGGACCGAGCGTTATTGATTCTGGAAAGGACAAGGGGAAGTTCCTCAAAGATGTTGCTACTACTAAAGATATAGGGGTTTTGGCGGAGAAATTTCAATTTTTTCCAGTTCTCATCAAACTCATCGATAGCGATAGCGATCTAAGCGTTCAAGTCCATCCAAGCGATGATTACGCCTTAAAGAACGAAGGTCAGTTTGGCAAAACCGAAATGTGGCATGTTCTTGAAGCTAAAGAAGGTGCTGGGCTTTATGTCGGCTGGAAAAGAGAAACAAATGCCGATGAGGTCCGGAAAGCGATTTTAGATGGAACCATCGTCGAGCTTATGAATTTCGTAAAAGTAAAGCCCGGCGACAACTTCTTCATCGAAAGCGGAACCGTCCATGCGATTGGCGCTGGCGTGACGCTCATAGAGATTCAAGAAAATAGCACTTTGACCTATCGGCTTTATGATTATGACCGAGTGGGGAAAGATGGAAAGAAAAGGGAACTCCATGTGGAAAAAGCCCTTAAAGTTCTTTCTTATGAACCCTATAAGAGCCCGATATTCAAAAAGCCTCTTATCGGAAAATCGAAATACTTCGAATCGAGCGCCTATTATCTTAATGGCCTTGTCGACATCAAAACAACCGACAAATCCTTTAAGGCCATCACTTTCGTGACGGGTGAAGGGTCTTTTAATGGCCTTCATTTCAAAAAAGGCGACTCCTTCTTCATCCCAGCTTCTTCGTTTGCGCATATCGAAGGAGTTGGAGACTATATCTTAACGGAGGTAGGGGAATGAAAAAATATATCGGAATCGATATTGGTGGAACGTCCATCAAGTGCGCTTTTGTAACCGAAGAAGGAAAGATTCTCAAGAAATTTGGCTTTCCTATTGTAAAAGGGGAAAAGCAAGAAACGACGATCTACCGTTTAGGCGATTTGATTAATGACGAAATAAAGAAAGAGGGCCTTCGCAAAGAAGACTTCGTCGGCATTGGCGTTGGTTGCCCCGGCTCTATCAACAATAATCTAGGCGTTTGCTGCTATAACAACAACATGGGCTGGCTTAATTTGCCAGTCGCCGACCTCTTAAAGGAAAGAACGGGAATAGCTTCGAAAGTAAGCAACGATGCGAATGTGGCGATGCTCGGCGAAGCCAAGTTCGGAGCGGCTAAAAACTATCAAAACGCCGTCTTGGTGACTTTGGGCACGGGCGTTGGCGGCGGTCTTTTTCTCAATGGAAAGCTTTATGAAGGAAACGAAGGCAAAGGTGCCGAAATAGGCCATATGGTCATCGAGATGGATGGCGAGCTTTGCACTTGCGGAAGAAAAGGGTGCCTCGAAGCGTATGCTTCCGTGACGGCGCTTATTCGTCAAACCAAGGAAGCGATGCATAAGCATCCCGAATCCAAGATGTGGGCCTATGTAAACAATGAACTTGATGCCGTCAATGGAAAGACCGCGTTTGAAACTTCGAAGATGGGAGATGAAACCGCTATTGAAGTGGTGGATCGATATGAGAATTACTTAACGGTCGGCCTTTTGAATTTCTGCAATATCTTCCGTCCCGAAGTGATTCTTATCGGTGGCGGTCTCTCGAATCAAAAGGAATATCTTACGGATGCTCTCCAAAAGAAGCTTGAAGAAAATAAATATGGCTTCCAAGGAACTCCGAAGGTGAATATTTTTGTGACCAATTTAGGAAATGATGCGGGCGTTTTAGGCGCCGCAGCGCTATGGATGGAGGAAAAATAACATGCGTTTTATCATCATGGACACCCCAAAGGAAATTGGGGAGACGATTGCGAAAGACTTTGAGGAACTTTTAAAAAAGAAGCCGAATGCTATTTTCGGCTTAGCGACGGGCTCAACCCCTCTTCCTCTTTATGCCGCGTTAATCGAAGACTATAAAGCCGGAAAGATTTCCTTTAAGGATGCCAAATCCTTTAATCTTGACGAATACGTCAATGCTCCCAAAGAAGAAGACACGTATCGCTATTTCATGAAGACGAATCTCTTTGAGCATGTGGATTTCGAAGAGGGCGCCAATCACTTCCCAAGCTTTGAGAATATGAAAAACTACGATCAAAGCATTGATGAGGCGGGTGGTATCGATCTTCAGATCCTTGGCATCGGGCGCGATGGCCATGTCGGCTTCAATGAGCCGGATACGCCATTTGATTCTTTGACTCATCTTGCCGAGCTTACCGAGAATACGCGCGAAGCCAACGCCCGTTTCTTTAAAGGCGGCGAAGAGACGCCACACGAAGCCATTACCATGGGCTTAAAGACTATCTATAAGGCTCGCCATATCGTTCTTATCGCTTCGGATCTCACCAAAGTGGATGCTATCCGTTCGCTTAAGAAAGGCGTTAAAGACCTTGCTTGGCCATGCACCTCTCTCTTAACGCATCCAAACGTTGATATTTATCTTACGAAAGAGCTCTTTGCCGCTATTTGATAGAGACGGTAAAACACTTTAAGAAATCGAAGTCCGTTTGCTACCCCAAATCCTGTTTCGAATTGGGATTTGGGGTTTTCCATACGGAGACGATAAAGTTCATGTTTTTGCCGGTCGAAGGAATTCCTTTCATTTAAATCGTTTAGATAGGCGAAGAACGTGCACCAGGGGATTTTTAATATTTCGTTTTCTTTGCTGTAGCCGTAATTATTCGATGAAATCTTTACGGAATACGTATATTTGGAGAGTGACAATAAGTATGTGTAATTTGGCGTGCGGCTATGGATTACACAAACTTCTTGCAATATCTAAAGTCGACAAAAACCTCAGTAATGATGAAAATGTCGACATTATATTTTGAATAACGTTTCTTTGCTTGGCAAAAACGACAGAGCGTCCGTACTGAGAAAATGGGAGGATTCGCATGTTCAAGCGTGATCTCTATTTGAAACAACTGATTAGCAAAAAACAGAATCATCTGGTCAAGGTTATAACGGGAATTAGAAGAAGTGGGAAATCGTTTCTTTTAAATACTATTTTCTATAACCATTTAATTAAAACAATTTCCAAAAATAGAACTATAGAATCGGCTGAAACGTCGGATTTT
>ERZ808240.167-NODE-167-length-90009-cov-6.555206_pt1 | contig 90009 bp, 85 predicted proteins | sample MGYA00521084_ERZ808240 | MGnify/ENA primary metagenome ERZ808240 (study PRJEB31516, sample SAMN03275571) | gut metagenome | biome: mammalia-associated habitat; material: feces | host: Papio cynocephalus | place: Kenya | collected 2012-08-06 ...
GGCGGCGGTTTCGCCGCGCGATGCCGTCTCGCGGTTACGGGAACCCCGACGGCCGTCGAAAGGCTCTTGCGGCGCGGCTGCACCGACCCGGCGGCGGTTTCGCCGCGCGATGCCGTCTCGCGGTTACGGGAACCCCGACGGCCGCCGAAAGGCTCTTGCACCCCGGCCGCACCGACCCGGCGGCGGTTTCGCCGCGCGATGCCGTCTCGCGGTTGCGGGGACCCCGACGGTTGTCGAAAGGTTCTTGCACCCCGGCTGCGTCCCCACAAGGAAAGGATGATTTGACCGATGAATTTTCGCACCGACTTAGCGTTAGAAGCGGCGGATGCCGCCGCGCTGACCCCGGAGCGGGGGGTCACGCGCACCGCCCATCGCTGCGGGCGGCTCACCGTCCACCGTCTGGAGGTCTCCACCGACGAGGCGGCCGCCCGGCTGGGGAAGCCCCGGGGGCAGTATGTCACCGTGGAGCTGCCGGCGCTGTCCGACGATGAGCGGCAGCTGACCGCCCACGCGGCCTGTGTGCAGGAGGAATTGACCCGGCTGCTGCCGCCGGAGGGCACGGTGCTGGTGGTGGGGCTGGGCAACCGCACCGTCACCCCCGATACCCTGGGGCCGTCGGCCGCCGACATGATCCTGGCCACCCGGCATATCCGAGGAGAATTCGCCCGCGCCGCCGGGCTGGAGGATCTGCGGCCGACGGCGGTGCTGACGCCGGGGGTGCTGGGGCAGACCGGCGCCGAAACCGGGGAGATCGTTCGGGGGGTGTGCCGGGAGGTGGAACCGGCCGCCGTGATCGCCATTGACGCGCTGGCGGCGCGCAGTCCGGAGCGTCTGGGGTGCACGGTGCAGCTGTGCGACACCGGCATCGCCCCCGGCTCCGGGGTGGGGAACGACCGCCGCCCCCTCAGCCGGGAAACGCTGGGGGTGCCGGTCATCGGCATGGGGGTGCCTACGGTGGTGGATGCCGCCACGCTGGTGCAGGTCTACCGGCCGGAGACGGAGATCGCGCCGGATGCACCCCCGATGATGGTGACGCCGCGGGAGATCGACCTGGTGATCGGCCGGGCGGCGCGGCTGGTGGCGCTGGCGGTCAATGGGGCGCTGCAGCCCGCCTATGCGCCGCTGGAGCTGATCTCCGTAGCCCGGGGCATTTGAGGCGGTGCACCCGCGTCGAGTGCGCCGCCGGAACGGTGGGGGCGGTTCGGCCAATGGAGCGGCAAGCCGGGCGGCGGCGCAGACCTGCTGGGAAATGACCGGCGCGGGAGCGCGGGTCAAACCGGGCGCTATCCGCTCAAAAACGGCCGCGCGGGTTTCGAGTGGCCCCCAGAGTTCGCCGGGCCCCCCAAATCGCGGGGGCATATTGGCTGGTCATGAGCCTCCCACAAGCGTTTCGAAAACGCCGTTGCCCCTGTGGGACGCCGATTTTGCCGCCATCGGCGAGCGCTCTCCCGGAAGTGCCGTAAAAGACAAGGAGAATGGGCTGTGCCCATTCTCTAAGGACGCCCAGCGCTATCTCCCATGCGCAGGAGCCGACGGCTGCCTTGGCTCCTACGGTTTTCGGATATACGGAACGCCCCTCCGGCAGCTTGCCGGAGGGGCGTGGTTGTTGTCGCACGGATGCTCAGCGGTCGTAGGTCGCCCAGAAATCCCGGACGGCTTTCTCGTAGCCCTCCCGATCCACGGCGTAGCTCATGCCGTGCTCGGCGCCCGGCACCACCAGCAGCCGCTTGGGACCGGCGCAGGCCTTATAGTTCTCATAGGTCATTTCGATGGGGACGAAATGGTCGTCGGTGCCGTGGATGAACAGCACCGGCAGATGGGTGGTGCGCAGCGCCTCCACGGTGGAATAATCCGCCGCTCCCATGTGGATTTTCCGGCGGCAGATGCGGTCGGCCATCTGCCCCTTCAGCCCGAACCGCATATGGAGATTTTTGCGGGTGATATACTCCCAGATGGCGTGGGGGGAGGTGAAGCCGCAATCCGCCATCACACCCCGGACATTCTCCGGCAGCGTAAGCCCGGTGGCCATCAGCACCGTGGCCGCGCCCATGGACACCCCCGCCAGATACACCGGCAGCTCGGTGCCGCAGCGCTCATTGACGAAATTCACCCAGCTGCGGCAGTCGAACCGCTCGGTCATGCCGAAGCCCATATGGGTGCCGCCGCTGTTGTTCTGTCCCCGCTGCTCGGCGAACAGCACATTGCAGCCGTTATTCAGCCAGAAATCGGCGATCATCCCGAAATCCATGCCGTAGCTGGAACGCCAGCCGTGCATGGCCACGATGGTGCGCCGGGCTCCCTCCTGCCGGAACCAGTGCCCGGCCAGCAGCATACCGTCCTCGGCATTGATGCGCACCACCTCGTGGGGGCGGCTCTCCAGCGCCAGGGACGCTTCCCGGCGGACGGTCTGGAAAGGGTTCTCCGCCTTGGAGCCGGAAATGCGCCCCTCGGAATTTTGCAGGATGCGGGGCTTATCCCGATCCAGCGCCACCCGCACCAGCAGGTCGGTGACGGTATAGGCGGCGGCTCCGGCCACCGCGCCGATGGCGGCGACCCCGCCGGTGATGGCCAGGGCTTTTTTGGTTGCGGATCTCATGTGGACTCCCTCCTTACAGGTAGTGAACAGTCCGGTGTGGCTTACGGGTTTATCATACCACACCGGACTGAAATTATCGGTGAATTATTTTTGAACTTTTACGGCGTCGGTGCGGTAGATGAATTTCACCTGACCGTCCATGCCGTCGCCCAGCCCGGTATAGGACTGATAGGCCTTGGATACGTCTGCGGTGGCTTTCAGCCGGGTCACCAGACCGCCCAGATCGCCGTTGACGGCATCGGTGAGCTTCTTGACGCCCTGTTCATTGAAGGCCTTCAGCCCGTCGGACAGCCGCATCGCCCCATCCTTCAGCTGGGTCACGCCGTCCACCAGCGCCGGAGCGCCGTCTTTCAGTTGCAGCACGCCGTCATACAGCTGAGCCGCGCCTGCCGCCAGCTGGGCGGAGCCGTCTTTCAGCTGGGCGGCGCCGTCCTTGGCCTCCGCCACGCCGGCGGTGTAGTCCTGCAGCCCGGTGTAGAACTCGTTGTAGCTATCCAGCCCGGCGATGGCTTGCTTCACCTGGGGCGCGAGGGTCTGCTGCGCCAGCCCGATGTACAGCGCCTGGATGGTTGCCTGCCCCACGGGGGTGGCGGCAATCTCCGTCGCTTTCGTCAGGGCGGCCAGACAGGTGGGATCGCTCTGCTGTGCCCCGGCGAGCACTGCGCCGACATAGGCCATCGCCTCGTCGGTGGTTTTGCCGGCGTTCAGCTGCTGCGCCAGCAGCACCTTGACGGCGGGGTAGTGCGCCTCGGGAATGTGTTTGGCTGCCAGTTGGGCATCCAGCACGGGCTGCGCCAGCGTTGCCAGCTGGGCCTTCTGGGTGTCGTTGGGGGCGGTCAGCAGCCCGCCCAGCACGGTCTTGTAGTTCTCAATCGTCAGGTCGTCGATGGTCAGCCCGGCATCGGCAAATTGCTTTTGCACGGAGCTGAGCAGGGTGCCGAAGACGGTTTTTGCTCCCGCATTGAGGGTGTCGTTATGGGCGGTCAACTCGGTCAGCCCGGCGAGCAGCTCGCCGGCGCCCGCATCCAGCGTGCCGGAGCCGTCTTTCAGCTGGGCGGCGCCTGCCGCCAGCGCGTCAATGCCCTGCACCAGCGTGCCGGATTTCTCCAGCAGGGTGGTCAGCCCGCCATACAGCTGGGAGGAGCCGTCCATGAGCTGCTTCATGGCGTCGTTGAGGGTGTTCAGCGAGGCGGTCAGCTCATCTACGGAGTTGAGGTTGTCGGTGTTCAGCTTGTTAAAGATTTCGTTGGTAGCCACCGTGACGGTGTTGGTCATCTCGAAATTCTCCACGTCCGCCGTGATCTCCACATAGGCGGGGATCTCCAGCTTATCCCTGGACAGGTTCAGATTTTCCTGCAAGCCGGGGAACGCCAGACCGATGACGGCGGTGTGGTTGCCGTCGTTGATGACCTTGCCGTTGGTGACGGTCACGTTCTTGAACACGTCGTTGTCCAGAAGCATCCCGGTCAGCATCCCGAAGGGGACGTAGATCTTTTCTTCTTTGCCGTCCACGGTCACCATTTTATATTGGTTGTTCCGGTAATCGTAGCGGATGACCACCTTGCCGCTTTTGCCTGCCAGCTCCTCGGCGGAGACGGTCTTGCCGTCCAGCGTATAGGAGACGGACAGACTCACCGGCAGCTCCTTGTCGATGGTGCCCTGGCAATAGATGTCGTTGCCCTGGGCGTCCCATACCCGCATATTGTCGCCGTTCATGGTGTAGGACTCGTTGCCCTTGACGTTCTCCACGTCCTTCATTTCCGACTTGTCGGTGAAGGAGGCGGCGTTCGCCTTATTCTGAATCCAGTCGCTGACGATGATCTTTTTCACGCTGCCGTCGGCGCCCGCCAGCACATACACCGTCTCGTCCTTGGACAGATCGGCGGTGCTGTCCGGGGCCAGCAGAGACACCTTGGATGCGGAGGAGTCCTCCTCCGTTTTGCTGTCGGCATTGTTCAGCGCCAGCACAGTGACCCCCACGCTGCCCGCGGCCAGCAGAGCGGCGCAGGAAACCAGCGCCAGCGGTTTTTTCAGTAGCTTATTCATGGACGGTTACCTCCGTTTTCTGTTTTTTGGAAAGATGGGTCATACCCCATGTGGAGACGCAGATGAGCTTATCGCACAGCATCAGCAGCGCCGGCAGGATGAAGATGACGCACAGCATACTCACGATAGCGCCGCGAGCCATCAGCATACACATGGAGCTGATGATGTCGATGTCGGAATACAGCGCCACGCCGAAGGTGGCGGCGAACAGCCCCATACCGGACACCAGAATGGAGGGGATGGAGGTCCCCAGCGCCGTGTTGACGCTGGCCCGCTTATCGTGCCCCGCCAGCCGCTCCGCCTTATAGCGGGTGGTCATCAGAATGGCGTAGTCCACGGTGGCGCCCAGCTGGATGGTGCTGATGCAGATGGGGGCGATGAAGGGCAGCGATTGTCCCAGATAGTGGGGCAGCCCCAGGTTGATGAAGATGGCCAGCTCAATGACCGCGATGAGGATAAAGGGCAGGCTGATGCTCTTTTCCACCAGAGCGATGATGACGAAGATGGCGAGAATGGATACGGCGTTGACCACCTGGAAGTCGTGATTGGTGGTCTCGATCATATCCTTCATACAGGGAGCCTCGCCGATGAGCATCCCGGTGGGATCGTATTTCTTGAGGATGGTGTTCAGACTGGCCACCTGCTCATTCACCTTGTCGCTGGCGACCTTGTATTCGGAGTTGATGAGCAGCAGCTCCCATTTGTCGCTCTTGAGAATTTCCCGCAGGCTGTCCGGCAGGATCTCCTCCGGCACCCGGGAGCCGACCACCGATTCCAGCCCCAGCACATATTTCACGCCGTCCACATCCTCCATATCGTTAATCATGGAGCGGACGGATTTGGAGGGGAGCTTGGCGTCCACCAGCACCATATGGGTGGAGGCAATATCAAACTCCTCCGACAGCTTGGAGTTGGCGATGACGTATTCCATATCCTCCGGCAGACACTCGCCCATATCGTAGTAGACCTCGTCGTTGGTCTTGTCGTAGCCGTAGTAGGCGGGCGGGATCAGCAGGGCGAAGATCACCAGAAACACCGGGAATACCTTGGTGACGCCGGCGGCAAACTTGCCCATGTTGGGGATGATGGATTTGTGGCGGGTCTTTTGCAGAGGCTTATCCAGCACCAGAATCATAGCGGGCAGCACGGTCACGCAGCCGATGACGCCGAAGACGACGCCCTTGGCCATGACCAGCCCCAGGTCGCGCCCCAGAGTGAAGGTCATAAAGCACAGCGCCGCGAAGCCGGCCACCGTGGTGATGGAGCTGCCCACCACCGAGGTGAGGGTGTCGTGGATGGCGTGCGCCATGGCCTCCTTGGGATCGCTGAAATGCAGCCGCTGCTCGTTATAGCTGTGCCACAGGAAGATGGAATAGTCCATGGTGACCGCCAGCTGCAGCACGGCGGACAGCGCCTTGGTGATGTACGAAATTTCGCCGAAGAAGTAGTTGGTGCCCAGATTCAAGAGAATCATCATGCCGATGGAGGCGAGGAACACAAAGGGCACCAGCCAGCCGTCCAGCAGCACCAGCATGGCCACGGTGGCGCACAGCACCGCCAGCCCCACATAGATGGGCTCTTCCTTTTCGCACAGGTCCTTCAGGTCGGTGACCAGTGCCGACATACCGGACACGAAGCACTGCTTGCCGGCGATGGAGCGGATCTCCCGGATGGCGTCCATGGTCACGTCCGCCGAGGTGGCGCTGTCGAAGAATACCGCCACCAGCGTGGCGTTGTCGGTGTTGAATTCGTTGTAGATTTCATTGGGCAGCAGCTCCTTGGGGATGGATACATCCGCCAGGGAGGAATACCACAGCACCGTTTCTACATGGTCGACGGTTTCCAGCTTGTCGCACATAGCGGCGACATCCTTGTCCGCCATATCCTCCACCACGATGAAGGAAAAGGCGCCCTTGCCGAAATCCTTCAGCAGCTCGTTCTGCCCGATGACGGTATCCATGTCCTCCGGCAGATAGGCGAGCATATCGTAGTTGATGCGGGTGCCGACCATACCCAGCACCGAGGGCACCAGCAGCACCAGCGCCAGAATTAAAATGGGAATGCGGTACTTAACAACCGCTTTGGAAAACCCCATGGCGCTTACTCCTCTCCTTCCTCATAGACGGTAGTTTCGATCACGTCGGGCCGCTGATTCTTGACGATCTTCACAGCGGTGATGACGGTGCTCAGATTGAGGATCCCCTCGGCCAGCAGCGTGATGCCCAGCAGCACCATCAACAGGCTGCTGCCCTCGCCGGGGCGGAACATCAGCGCGAGTCCGCACAGACCGGTCAGCACCGCCAGCGCCAGGATCAGCCACCAGTTCCGCAGGCCGAAACGCTTGGAATCCAGCGCAATCTGTATTTTGAACAGACCGTCGGACAGAATATAGATGCCGCAGGCGATGCAGATGAAAGTCATCAGCCCGGCGGGGTGGACCAGCAGGACGACCCCCAGCGCGATCAGCAGGATGCCGAAGGTCAGATCATACTGAAACGCCAGCCGGTACAGATCCCGGGAGAAGTATCCCAGCAGCCGCACGATGCCGAAGACGATCAGCAGCACGCCGCAGACGGTGCCCAGCGCCGCCGCGGAGAACTCCGGCACGGCGATGAGCACGACCCCCAGAATGCACAGGGCAACCGAGACGATGATATAACCGATCTTGGCGGCCCGCATGGGGGCGACGGAACGCATATCCATAGTTGTTTGCTCCTTTCATGCATACACAGCGGCGGGGTTCGATTGGGTTTTCCCCGCCTGTCTGCCCATAGTATACCCACGTCCGGCCGCCCCGTCCATGGGCAACCGCCGGATGGGTGCTGAAATTTTGGGCAGCGGCGGCGGTTTTGTCTGAATTTCAGACAGTTTTCGGGGGAGTGCCCGGTATTTGGGCAGGTGTCCAACGGGTGTCCATTGCAACCGGCGGCGGTTTCCGGTACACTGCCGTCAGACGGGCAGATATCGGACACCGGGACGGTTTTTGTCCATTGCTTTTTGCCGATGGATATGGTATACTTTTCCATGATACATTATAGAGAAAGCGGGTGCGGATGGATGAAGGCCATCGACAAGACCGTGCGGCAGGAGACGGGGTATATCGCCCTGTGCGAGCTGCTGCTCAGCGTGCTGCTGCAGGCGGTGTTTCTGGTGATCGGTCAGTGGAATTACACCGTGCTGCTGGGGAACCTGCTCAGCGGCGGCGCGGCGGTGCTGAATTTCTTTCTGATGGGGGTCACCATTCAGGAGGCCACCAGCCGGGAGGAGAAAAACGCCCGCACGCTGATGCGGCTGTCCCAATCCCTGCGGATGGTGGCGCTGTTCGCAGCGGCGGCGCTGGGGGTGCTGCTGTCCTGCTTTAACACCGTGACGGCGCTGGTGCCGTTGTTCTTCCCCCGGCTGGCGGTGGCATTCCGCCCGCTGGTGGGGCGGAAATCGGGGAATACCCCATGAAAGGAGCGGAACCGAAACCCATGAATACGAAAAGCCGCCGTTTCCGGACGGTGGACATTCTGCTGCTGGTGCTGGCGGCGCTGCCGCTGGTGGCGGGGATGGTGCTGAAGATCCTGTTCACCCCCGCCTCCGAGGACATCCAGATCGTGGGGGCGCTGGTGTATACCACCCTCCCGCTGCCGCTGGGGGGCTTGCCCATCACCGAGGCGCAGATCAATTCCTGGCTGGTGATTCTGTCGGTGTTCTGGCTGTGCCTGTATATGACCCACGGCATCACCGCCGCAGGGGGCAGCAAGCGTCAGCTCATCGCCGAATGGATCGTGGAAAAAACCGACGGTCTCATCCACGCCAATATGGGTGATTATTTTGCGGGCTTTTCGCCGTTTATTGCGGCGGTGATGGCGCTGTCGGCGTTCTCCAGCCTGCTGACCCTGCTGGGACTGTACGCTCCCACCTCCGACCTGAATGTGGTGGGGGGCTGGGCGCTGCTGGTGTTTGCGCTCATTACCTATTATAAGTGCAAATGCGGCCCCCTCCAGTATCTCAAGAGCTTTGCCGAGCCGGTGCCGCTGCTGGCACCCCTCAATATCATCAGCGAGGTGGCGACCCCCATCTCCATGGCGTTCCGTCATTACGGCAACATCCTCTCCGGCTCGGTGATTTCCGTGCTGGTGGCGGCGGGGCTGACGGGGCTGTCCAAGCTGGTGCTGGGCTGGCTGCCCGGTGTGCTGGGCGATATTCCGCTGCTGCGCATCGGCCTGCCCGCCGTGCTGAGCATCTATTTCGATGTGTTCAGCGGATTGTTACAGGCGTTTATTTTCGCGATGCTGACGATGCTGTATGTGTCCGGCGGCTTCCCCGCCGACCTGTACTTCGCCAGGCAGGCGAAAAAAGCCGCAAAAAAAGCGGATACCGCAATCCCCCGTTCGTAATTCACCCCGACAGAAAATAAAATTTGGAGGTAAATCATTATGTTGGAACTGGCAATCGGTATTATTCTGGGCTGCTGCGCGTTGGGCGCCGGTATGGCGATGATCGCCGGTATCGGCCCCGGTATCGGTGAAGGCAACGCCGTGGCCAAGGCGTGCGAGGCCATCGGCCGGCAGCCGGAATGCAAGTCGGAGGTCACCACCACCATGCTCATGGGCTGCGCCATCGCGGAAACCACCGGTCTGTATGCGCTGGTTATCGCCATTCTGCTGATCTTCGTGGCGCCCGGCCGTCTGGTGAATATTCTGATGAACACCATCAAATAAGGAGTGACGGATATGCAGAATCTTGATGTCATATCCATCAATCTGTGGCAGGTGCTGATCTCCCTGTGCAATCTGCTGTTGCTGTTTCTGATTCTTAAGAAATTTCTCTATAAGCCGGTGCGCAAGATGCTGGCAGAGCGCAAGGCGCAGCTGGACGAGCAATACCGCAAGGCGGAGCAGGCGCAGCAGGCGGCGGAGGAGAACCGGCAGACCTATGAGCGGCAGCTGGCGGACGCCCATGCCCAGGCTGAGCAGATTTTACAAACCGCCACCGGGCAGGCGGATCACCGCGCGGAGCGCATCGTCGCCGACGCCCGGGAGAAGGCGGACGGTATCGTCCGGGAAGCCCAGACTCAGGCGGCGCTGGAGCAGAAAAAGGCGCAGGCGGGGATCAAGCAGGAGATTGTGGATGTGTCGGCGGTGCTGGCGGCTAAGCTGCTGGAGCGGGAGATTACCCCTGCCGACCATCGGGCGCTGATCGACGCCGCCATCGCGGATATGGGAGAAATAGGTGACGCCAATGACGGACATCAGTAAGGAATATGCGGCGGCGCTGTTTGCGCTGGCACGGGAGAGCGGGCAGGAGCGGGAATTTTCCGCCGCGCTGGCGCTCATCGACCGGCAGCTGACGGCGCAGCCGGAGTATGCGGCGCTGCTGTCCTCCCCCAATGTGCCGCTGAAAGAGCGGCTGGGGCTGCTGGCGGAGGCGTTCGGCGGGCAGGTGCCGGAATATGTGCTGTCCTTTACGCAGCTGCTGTGCGAAAAGGGGCATATCCGGCAGTTTTCCGCCTGCGTGCAGGAGTATGAGGCGCTTCACCGGGCGCTCAGCGACGTGTCCGCCGCCCGCATCGTCAGCGCCGTGGCGCTGACCGAGGAGGAAAAGGCGGCGCTGGTGCAGCGGCTCACCGCCCTCAGCGGGCACACGGTGGAGCCAAGCTACGAGATCGACGGCAGCATCCTCGGCGGCGTGGTGGTCTATATGGACGACCGGGTCATCGACGGCAGCCTCAAGCATAAATTCAGAGAGATAAAGGAAGTGATCGGTCCATGAGTACGAATCCCGAGGAGATCGGCAGCATTATCAAGGAGCAGATCCGTGCCTACCGCTCCCGCACCGAGATGACCGAGACCGGCACGGTGATATTGGTGGGCGATGGGATCGCCCGGGTCTACGGGCTGCGCAGCTGTATGGCGGGCGAGCTGTTGGAATTTGACGACGGCAGCTTCGGTATGGCGCAGAATCTGGAGGACGAGACCGTGTCGGTGGCGCTGCTGTCGGATGAAAACGACATCCGGGAGGGTTCCCGGGTCAAGCGCACCGGCAAGGTGCTGAGCGTGCCGGTGGGCGAAGCCCTGCTGGGTCGGGTGGTGAATGCCCTGGGCAAGCCCATCGACGGCAAGGGCCCGGCGGCGTGCACCGAGACCCGCCCTGTGGAGGCGGAGGCGCCGGGTATCATCGAGCGGCAGAGCGTATCGGTGCCGCTGCAGACCGGCATCAAGGCCATTGACAGCATGGTGCCCATCGGGCGGGGCCAGCGGGAGCTGATCATCGGCGACCGCCAGACCGGTAAGACGGAGATTGCCATCGACACCATCATCAACCAGAAAAATACCGATGTGCTGTGCATTTATGTCGCCATCGGACAGAAAAGCACCTCCGTGGTGCAGATCGCCAACGAGCTGGCTCGCTGCGGGGCGATGGAGTATACCATCATCGTGTCCGCCTCCGCGTCGGAGAGCGCTCCGCTGCAGTATATCGCCCCCTATGCGGGCTGCGCCATGGCGGAATACTTCCGGGAGCAGGGCAAGGACGTGCTGATCATCTACGACGACCTGTCTAAGCACGCCGTGGCATACCGGGCACTTTCTCTGCTGATCCGGCGTCCGCCCGGTCGGGAAGCTTATCCCGGCGATGTGTTCTATCTCCACTCCCGTCTGCTGGAGCGGGCGGCATGTGTGGCGCCGGAATACGGCGGCGGTTCCATCACCGCCCTGCCCATCATCGAGACCCAGGCGGGGGATGTGTCGGCGTATATTCCCACCAACGTTATTTCCATCACCGACGGTCAGATTTTTCTGGAGACGGAGCTGTTCCACGCGGGCATTATGCCTGCCATCAACCCCGGCATCTCCGTCAGCCGTGTGGGCGGCTCTGCTCAGCTGAAAGCTATGAAAAAGGTGTCCGGCGATCTGCGGCTGCTCTATTCCCAGTATCGGGAGCTGCAATCTTTCGCCCAATTCGGCAGCGATCTGGATGCAGACACTAAGGCGCGTCTGGCGCTGGGCGAACGCATTGTGGAGGTGCTGAAGCAAAAGCGGAACTCCCCCGTGCGGGCGGGCTGCCAGGTGTGCATTATCTACGCTGTCATTCACGGGTATCTCAACGACATCCCCGTGGACAAGGTGCAGGCGTATGAGCAGCGGTTGTACGACTTTATGGAGACGAAGCACCCGGCGCTGCTGGAGCGGTTCGAGGCGGGTTATTTCGAGGAGTCCGATGCCGCCGAGCTGGAAGCGGCGCTGACGGAAATGGAGTGAGCCTATGGGAGCGGATACAAAAGCTCTGCGCACCCGTATCAAGAGTGTGCGCTCCACCATGCACCTGACGAAAGCCATGGGGCTGGTGGCATCCTCCAAGATCCGCCGCGCCAACGACGCCATGCATAAGGCGGCGGATTATGCCGGGGCGCTCTCGGATATGACCGAGGTGCTGCTGCGCTGCCCGGAATGTGCCAAGAGCCCCTATCTGCGGCAGGAGGGCGACCGCACCCGGCTGATCGTGATTGCGGGCGACCGGGGGCTGGCGGGGGGCTATAACGCCAACGTGTTCCGGCTGGCGCGGGAGTATCCGGAGGCGGAGCTGCTGCCCATCGGCAAACGCGCCTGCGACCGGTGCGGCAAGCCCTTTGTTTCCTCCGAGACCTTCTCCGGCGAGGATGCCCATAACTGGGCAAAGACCCTGTGCGCCGATTTCGCCGCCGGGGACTATGACCGGCTGGGGATCGTCTATACCCGCTATGTGTCTATGATGACCCAGGAGGCGACGGTGCGGTGGGTGCTGCCCTTGACTCGCCCCGAGGGCGGAAAGACCGTCAGCACCCTGTTTGAGCCGGATGAGGCGACGGTGCTGGAGACGGCGGTGCCCGCCTATGTGGCGGGGGTGATCGCCGCCGCCGTGCGGGAGAGTTTCGCCAGCGAGGTGGCGGCGCGCCGGGTGGCGATGGACGCCGCCGGAAAGAACGCCACCGCAATGATCGACGACCTGCAGCTGCGGTATAACCGGGCGCGGCAGAGCGCCATCACCCAGGAAATCACCGAGATCGTCGCCGGCAGCGGCGCTTGAAAGGAGAGAGCCCATTGTCAGAACAACACAAGGGGAGAGTTTGTCAGGTTATGGGGCCGGTGGTGGACGTCCGCTTTGAGGACGGCCATCTGCCCGCCATCTATAACGCTCTGACGGTTCCCAACGGAGAGAAAACGCTGACCGTGGAGGTGGCGCAGCACATCGGGGATAACACCGCCCGGTGTATTGCCATGGCGTCCACCGACGGCTTGCAGCGGGATACCGAGGTCACCGATACCGGTCATTCCATTCAGGTGCCGGTGGGACGGGAGACGCTGGGACGAATTTTCAACGTCCTGGGCGAGGCGGTGGATAACCAGCCCGCCCCGGCGGACGCGCCCCGGTGGGATATCCACCGTCCGGCGCCGGACTATGAGGAGCTGTCCACCGCCACCGAAATTCTGGAGACCGGTATCAAGGTCATCGACCTGATCTGCCCCTATGCCAAGGGCGGTAAGATTGGTCTGTTCGGCGGCGCCGGCGTGGGCAAAACCGTGCTGATTATGGAATTGATCAATAACATTGCCAAGGAGCACGGCGGTCTGTCGGTATTCACCGGCGTGGGGGAGCGTACCCGGGAGGGCAACGACCTCTATAACGAAATGAAGCAGTCCGGGGTGCTGTCCAACACCTCACTGGTCTATGGGCAGATGAACGAGCCGCCGGGAGCCCGTATGCGGGTGGCGCTGTCCGGTCTGACCATGGCGGAATACTTCCGGGATCAGGAAAATCAGGACGTGCTGCTGTTCATTGATAACATCTTCCGCTTTACCCAGGCGGGCAGCGAGGTGTCGGCGCTGCTGGGGCGGATGCCCTCCGCCGTGGGCTATCAGCCCACGCTGGCGAACGAGATGGGCGCTCTGCAGGAGCGGATCACCTCCACGAAAAAGGGTTCCATCACCTCCGTGCAGGCGGTGTATGTGCCGGCGGACGATCTGACCGACCCGGCGCCTGCCACCACCTTTGCCCATCTGGATGCCACCACCGTGCTGTCTCGGGCAATCTCCTCCCAAGGCATTTATCCGGCGGTGGACCCGCTGGAGTCCACCAGCCGCATACTGTCCCCGGAAATTCTGGGAGAGGAGCATTATCAGGTGGCGCGGGAGGTGCAGCGGATTCTGCAGCGGTATAACGAGCTGATGGATATTATCGCCATTATGGGTATGGACGAGCTGTCCGATGAGGATAAGCTGCTGGTGCAGCGCGCCCGGAAGATTCAGCGGTTCCTGTCCCAGCCCTTCCATGTGTCGGAGAAGTTCAACGGCTTCCCCGGGGTGTATGTGCCCCTGTCCGAGACCATCCGGGGCTTTAAGGAAATCATCGAGGGCAAGCACGACGACCTGCCCGAATCCGCCTTCCTGTTTGTGGGCACCATCGACGAGGCGGTGGAGAAGGCGAAGAAGGTGACTCGATGAACACCTTTCACCTGACGGTCGCTACCCCCGACGGCAATCGGTTTGCCGATGAGGCGGCAGGGCTGTATGTCCGGGGCGCGGCGGGGGACTTGGCGATTCTGGCGGGACATATCCCCTTTGTGACGGCGGTGCAGCCGGGGGTTTGCCGGATCGCGCTGCCCGATGGGAGCGAAAAAACCGCCCGCATTGACGGCGGCTTGCTCACCGTGAGCGCCGACGGCACTACCTTGCTGTCCGGTAGCTTTCAGTTTGAGGATACCGCGGAATAATGGATACGAAAAGCCCGCCCGAGGTGCATATGCACCCCGGGCGGGCTTTTGCTCTGAAAAAGGCGATGTGCTGAGAGGCTGCCGCTATGCCGTCGAGCAGTTGTGCTGCCGGTCAAAAGCCCCGGGTTTTCAGATCGCTCACCAGCTCCACATACCACTCGCACACGTCAAAATCCGGGCGGTTGTGGCGGGACATATCAATCATATCCGCGTGGGAGATGCCCTCCGGAGCGGGGGTGTCCAGCCGGATGCACCGCGCGCCCCAGGCGGCGGAGGTGACGCTCACCAGTCCGTCGTTCTCTCCGTCAAACAGTCCTACGAAATCGTGGGTGAAGCACAGGGGGAACGCGCCCCGCAGGGGCTTGTGGATGCAGCTGGCGGTGCTTTGATAGTACACGCCGGGGGCGTCGGGCAGCGCATCGTTCAATTGGGCGCACCGGGCGGCGGTCAGATCAGTCACCGCCGCCAGGAAATCCGGCGAGCGGTCCCCCAGCCGCCGCAGCGCGGCGTTGTAGGTGCGAGCGACCCCGTCCCGGAACCGGGGCGAGACCCGGGACAGCAGCCAGTCGGCAAAGGCACAGCCCCGGTGGGGCGTATTGATGGTGGTGAGGGACGCCACCAGCGGCGCCAGTCCCAGCCGGGAGCAGGCATAGCGGGCGTCCAGCCCGCCTTTGGAGTGGGCGATGAGATTCACCTTGCCGCAGCCGGTGTCGGCGACGATCTTCCGCACGGCGGCGGCGATCTCGGCGGCGCTGTCCGCCACGCTCAGGGCGGATTGCTGCCCGCCGTAGTAGACGGTGGCGCCGTTTTGCTCCAGCTGGGCGGGGATGCGCCCCCAATAATTGAGATACCGCACATCCCGGAAGAATACCCCGTGGATCAGCACCAGCGGATACCGGGTGGCGCACACCCGTTGAGCGGCCCGGCGGGCGTTGCGGGCGGCACGTTCCTCCTCGGCGTGGATGTCGAAATACACCAGCCGCAGGATGTGCCCCAGCACCACCAGATGCACCACCGGAACCCAGCCGCACAGCAGCCCCAGCACCCGCCATTTGGCGCCCAGCACCGGGGCGCAGAGATAGACCCGCAGGATGCCGTTCCAGAACACCAGACTGTCGGCGATCAGACACACCAGCAGCCACCGCCACCATCCGGCGGCGAAAGCGGCAGGCTCCCGCAGCCGCCAGACGAGCAGCAGCACCGCCTGCAGCCCGACGGACAGCAGAAAGGCGCTGAGCAGCGCCGCGCCGCCCCTCTCCGCCCGCCGGGCGAAGGGCAGCCCCCGCCCCCGACCGGCGGGAAACAGATTCAGCAGCAGGAACACCGCCGCCGCTCCCACCGGCAGCCACGGGGACAGACTTGCTGCCAGCACTCCCGCCCCGCAGGCGGTGAGCCCCAGCGCTAAGCCCAGCGCCCGGAGCCAATCGCGTATGTGCATCGGTGGCACCCCCTTTTCGTATCCGCGCGGCCGCGCGGATGAACGCAAGCGGGGTCACTCTTCCATCGAGCACCCCGCCGCGCGGATGGTTTATTCCTCGGTGACGGTGGGCGGGGTCAGGATGCCCTCCTCCGTCAGCATATAGTTGTCGTTCCATTCAGCGCCGGTGGTGCGCCAGGCATTGGGGCCGATCCAGCGGGTGGTCTGATCCGCCAGGTGGATGGGGCCGAAACCGTTGCGCCGATGGCCGTACAGGGTCATATCCAGCGTGTGGCGGCCCGCCGCCGGCTGTCCCAGCGCCGCCGTGTAGGGCGGGAAGATGAGCGCCTGCTCTGCGCCGCCGTCCAGTGTGGCGGTTTGCAGCACCCCGCGGTAGCGGGGCGCGGCGATGGTCAGGGCACCTCCGTGGGTCTCCAGCGGGATATGATAGGTCACATTGCCGCCGTAGAAAGGCAGCCCCTGCTTAGTGATATCGCCAAAGCGGAGGGTCTGCGGCCGCGCCACGATCCGGGCGGCAGCGCCTTCCACGACGACGCCGAAATCGCCCAGCAGATACATCCATTCGATGTTGGTGCGCTCGCCGAAGGGGATGACCGCCTCCAGCGTGTTCTCACCCTGACGCAGACCGGGCAGCGCCACGGTCTTGATGGATTTATCCACATACCAGCCGGTGACGGCGGAGGGGACGGTTTCCCCGTTCCAGCGCAGCTGCACCTGCTCCGCATCCTCGATGGCCAGCTGTACGGCGGCGCAGTCGATATCCGAATGCACCGTCACCCGCAGAGACACCGTGTGGGTGGGGGTCTCCTCCGGGATGACCCAGGGCTGGGGGAAGCTCTCAAACCGCTGCATCCAGCCCAGCTGCTGGCGGCAGGCGTTGTCCAGCCGCAGAATCTCTTCGGCGGGCTGCCAGTCGCCGTCGTCCAGCGCGTATTCCGCCCGTTCCAGCAGCAGGGCGTTGGGCTCGGAGAGGGTATAGGCCATCTCCGTCGGCAGCGCCAGCGGTGTGCCGGTGACGGCGGCCGTTTCCGGCGCGGCCGCGACGTGGCCCGCGCCCGGCTCCAGGTGGAGCAGCAGGCTGTCATAGTTGTAGGCCGTCCAGCGGATCTCGGTGGCGCCGTCGGCGGCGGTATAGGGGATGGGGTGAATTTCCCCGGTCTGGGCATCGTAGACGGTGGGTTTCCACTCGCCTGCCAGTCGGATGGTGACGGTACGGCTGGCGACGGAATCCTTGTCGGCGGGGGTACGTCCCCGGGACAGGAACAGCCAGCGGGTGTCCCCGTCCTGCCGCAGCTGATACAGCAGGTCGTCCGGGCGGGAGCCGTCCTCCAGCTGCAGCTCCACCAGCCGCACCCCGGCGGCGGCCTCCAGCACCGCCTCCCGCTCGGCCGGCACGCAGACGCTCTGCGCCGCCAGCTTGGCGCCCCGGTCGTCGGGGATGGCGTCGATGAGGGTGGGAGCATCCCCGGCGAAGATCAGTGTGCCGCCGGCCGCCCGGAACGCCTCCAGCCGCTCCAGTGTGGTGCTGCGCAGGGTCTCGCAGCCGGGGACGATGACCACATCATAGGCCATCTGCCCCACCTGCAAGGGAGCGCCGCCCGCGGCGCACTGCTCCGGCAGCAGGGATTCGCTGATGAAATTGAAGTCCAGCGACCCGAACAGCAGCCATTCGGTCAGGTTCCAGAATTCGCGCTCCAGCTTTTGCCGCGCACCGCCGGTCTGCTCCATGGGACCCCAGTGGAGCCAGTAGCTCTCCACCGGGTGGATGACGCCGATGCGCACCACCGGCTTGCCCCGGGTGAGGGCGGTGTTCAGTCGGGCAAAATAGTCCTCGATGCGGGGGTATTCCCGCCACCAGGGGGACTGATAGCTGATGGAGGCGGGGTAGTCCCGCTTGGCCTCGCCCGCCATGGAGACCCAGGACAGATGGGGCACCCGTAGGGTCACGCCCAGCGCCGCCTGCCAGTCGCCGTGGAGCTTATGTCCCCGGAAATCGAAATCCCAGTTGGTTACGCCGTACAGCTCGCTGGTCATGCCCTCGCAGCCGTATTGATGCACCGCCGACTGGGCCTGTTTGGCGGTGGTGTATTCAAAAGAGGCGCACAGCATATCAATGCCCGGCAGGTCGAACGCCCGGTAGGCGCGCATGGTCTCGCCCAGGGAGCCGGTCTGGCTGTGGAGGGTGGCCTCCTGCATCATATGGCCGGTGAGCGCCAGCCCGTGACCGCGGCACCAGGCGCCGCAGTTATCGGCAAAAGCCTCGGTGAACCGCTCGCAGATGTGGTCATGGTAATGATACCGCACCCGGGAGGGCTGCCCGTCCGCCCGGTCCCAGATCAGCTCCGGGATGCCGGCCAGCAGATCCTCGCCGTCGTAGGCGGCGGCAAAGGTCTCCGGCAGATCGTCCGTCCAGGGCAGGGTCACGTCCGTCTTGTCGGTGGCGCGGTTCAGGGCGGATTTTTCGGTGAACTGCGGCTCGTCGGTGAAGATGGAGGGGACGGCCTTGCCGAAATCTTCCGCTACGGTGCGGTTGTAGCTTTCATAGGTGATGTCGATGAACCGGTCCATGGCCCGCTTATCCAGGGTGTTCACGTAGGTCTGGTTGTTGAACCAGCCGCTCTCGGTGTGCAGCTCCAGATAGGCGTACCATTTCTCGTGGGCGGCCGGCTCCTGCTCGCCGATGGTGCGGCAGCCGATGAGCCGCCCTTCCGCGTCCAGCTCCACGTCAAAGCAGGCGAGCAGCCGCCCGTTTTCCGCCCGTCCGGCGCGGGCGGCGGAGGTCTGCTCCGCCAGCACCTTGCCGCTGGCGGCATAGGGGGTGGGGGTGAAGAGCAGATACCGGGCGCGGTACTGCTTATCCCTTGTTACCAGCCCGCCGGCGGCACCGGAGGGCCACCGATCCTCGTCGTAGAGATAGGCCAGCTTGTGCTCCGATTTTGCCTTGTCCACGCAGGCACGGATCAGGTGCAGAAACTCGTCGCTGAGATACCGGGTTGCCATGCCGGTGCGCACGTGCATATGCGCGCCGCCAAAGCCCATCTGATACAGGATGTCCAGCTGGCGCAGCAGCTCATCCTCCTCCAGCTTGCAGTTCCACGCCCAGAAGGGCGCGCCCCGGTATTCCGCCGTGGGCTTGCGGAACAGCTCCGGGTCCAGCCGGGGCGCATCTTTTTTGGTGTATAACATGAAATGTAATTCCCCTTTTTTCCGCCGAATCTGCGGCGGTATTTGCAGGGAAATCATACCATAGTATGGGCAAAAAGAAAAGAGGAATTTTGCGTGTTTTTGCTGGATTTTTGTCCGTTTCCCGCCATTTTTTACCCGGCGTTTTTCCGGTGGAACGCGATCGGTGCCGACGCGGATCGAAAAAACCGGCGGCGGGGACGGCTTTGTTCACCGGAAATGCAAAAAACTTCAAAATTTCTCTTGCATTTGTCCGTGTTTCGGTGTATAATAAGCCAGTGCTTTCGGGGCACAGGTATATCCGCCCGTGGCGAAGCTGGATATCGCAGTGGATTCCGATTCCAAAGGCCGGGGGTTCGAATCCCTCCGGGCGGGCCAAGCAAAAGAGACACCACATCCGTGGTGTCTCTTTTGCTTTGTGGGGTCGGCGGGTGAGCAGAACCCCCTGCAAGTTTTCGACGGCAGGAATCGGCGGGGGAAAGTCGCGGTGAGGAAAAGAAAACTTGACCGACTTCAAAGCGACAGCTTTGAATGTCGAGAATCCCTCCGGGCGGGCAAAATATAAGAGACACCACAAGCGTGGTGTCTCTTATATTTTGTGGGGTCGGCGGGTGAGCAGAACCCCCCGCGAGTTTTCGACGGCAGGAACCGGCGGGGGAAAGTCGCGGCGGGGAAAAGAAAACTTGACCGACTTCAAAGCGACAGCTTTGAATGTCGAGAATTCCTCCGGGCGGGCCAAGCAAAAGAGACACCACAGACGTGGTGTCTCTTTTGCTTTAAAAATTTGTCCCTTTGCAACACAGAAACTATCTTCGATAAAGGATATGCCTGCGGCATAGAAAAGAATGCATTTTATTCATAGTGCATTGCAATCGTTCGTCAAATCCTTTATAATGATCGCCGAGATGGTGTTTTGAAAGAAAATGAACTTGGTGACAAACTTCTATTGGTGGGAAAGTAACCATTTGCATCGGTGGAGGAGAATCTTATGAAAATAGAAATACAACCGGATGGGGTTTGGTATCATGGTTCTAATAAAATTTTCTCGGAACTAAGAGCAAACAGCACCATTACACCGTGGAAAGAACTTGCGGAAGCGTTTTCGCATCAGCCAAGTTGTTTAGAATATGACGATAATGGAGTAATTCGTCATAACGGAACCGAAAAAGGATATGTGTATATCGTTGATGGGCCTGTTGTTGTAGGAGCGGATCTATACCAACATCCAAGGACGACGATGGATGAAAAGGCAGAGTTTTTAACGAAGAGACCGTTAAAAGTGAGACTGCTTTATCGGGTGGAAATCGACGCTGTAAAAGCAGAAAATGCAGGCAGGTAAAATTAACCGTTCATTTCCCGAAAAGGAGCACCCGAAATGAAAAAATGTAGCGATTGCCATTGCGATATGATCGAAAACTGCTCGATCAGCGGCAAGCATCCTTTCGAGGTCGATGTCAAGCAGCGGGTCGATCTGTTGGTCAATATCCCGATGGGCCGGAAAAACAGCTTTCTCGGGATCCCGTGCGAAGCGACGAGCCGCTATGCCCTTCAAGGCAAGGGTCTGTCCCCAATGCGGCAAAATCGAGCTGTACGCCGACTTTGACGGACAGCGCTGACCGACATGAACCGTCCCGGAATGTGGAGACCGCGCAAAAGCCCCCGACAATAGCAAAATGAACACCCGGCGGACGACGGCGTTCATATAGGGACGGAGCCGGATGTGAGCAGTACGGCCGGTCTGTGCCGTACACCGGTCAAACCAAGGCGCCGGGGGCGCAGCGACGTTCAGGCGGTGATAAAAAAAGACCTCCGCGGGGGTCTTTTTTTCATGACGATCAAAGCAGTCTGCTTTCTTCTTGTGGGAAAATGCATAGAACGACCCCGCACATAACGGGAAAACCACGAAAAACCGGCGCACCGGTCAATACGGGATAGTTCACGGTTCAGATTCTTGTCGCTTTCACCTCAAAAGCCGGCAGGCATCGGAGCCGATGCCTGCCGGCTTTTGAGTGGGCTATTCCGATAAGAGAAGCCGTTCAATCTTTTTTCTCCGATTTGTCGGGAACATATTCCAGAATATCGCCGGGCTGGCAGTCCAGCGCCTTGCAGATGGCCTCCAGCGTGGAAAAGCGGATGGCTTTCGCCCGATTGTTTTTGAGGATGGAGAGGTTGGCCAGCGTGATGCCCACCCGGTCGGACAGCTCCGTGAGTCCGATCTTACGCCGCGCCATCATCACATCCAGATTGATCATAATACCCATCGCTACCGCTGCCCACCTTTATATCGTCATGTCGTTTTCTTCTTTATAGGCGTTGGCCTGTCGGAACAGCTCGGCGAATACCAGCAGCACGCACCCGGCCAGCACAAACACCACAAACAGCACCGCCATGAAGAATTTCGACATCCAGAACATGGTGGCGAAATACGCCGCCGCCAGCACCATGCATTCCACCGCCATGATCCGCATCCGGCGCACCGTATCGGAGGAAAACACCCGATTGTGGTTCACATTGGACAGGATACGCCGCGCCTGCCAGAAGATCAGCTCCGCTAATATGCCGGAATAGGAGAGGGTCACCAAATAGCGGGTATAGAATTCGTCTCCCCGCGGTCGCTCCGTGACCCAGGTGATCGTAAAGGGCAGTGTCAGCACCAGCAGCGGGATCACCACCAGCAGCCCCGTGATCAGCAGTTCGATCCAACGGCTCAGGCCGTTTTTTCCGATCAGTTTCATCTGTCTGCATCTTCCTCGTCCAGTAATATGCACACCAGTATACCGTTTTTCGATAAAAAAGTCAAGTACCTGTTGCTATTCGGCGCGTATTTCGGTGTGGGAGCGGGCGTGTGCCCCGGTCGCCTTTGGCGTTCATCCGGGCCGAAAGCCGGGACGGGTGCCCGTCGCAGAGAGTAACGCAGTTGCCGGGGGGAGGTTGCCTGCGGCAGTGTTCACAGGGCTGGCGGCGGAGAGTTTCCGGGCGGTGGGCGATCCCGGTGGCGGGTGATCTCAGTGGCGGGTGATCCCAGTGGCGGCGATGCCTTTGCGGTGCCGCGGGCGCGGCTCCGGGAGGATGCGACAGGCGCTCCGGCAGATGCTCCGGCAGACGCTCCGGCAAACGCTCCGGCAAACGCTCCGGCAGACGTTGCGGCAGGCGTTGCGGCAGGCGCCGGAAACGGAATGCCCTCTATCGCTGTGCGCGGGCGGTATTGTGGAGTCCGCCGACGCGTGTATCGACGAGAAGAAATATAACCAACTGTATAGTTCACTTGATTTGTACGGTTAGTGGCATTTTGAGGCAAAAAATTGCCCCCGGATACCGCTCTTTTCGGTAGCTGGGGGCGATTTATATCACTCGATATGGATTGGGTTTGCGCAGCAACAGGATTAAATCCACCATCCAGCCGATGCCGCACATTCCACCGGTGCATAGGTACACAATGCCGGCGGGGATGTCCTCCTCATAGAACTTGTGGGCGCCCACCAGCCCCAGAAACAGGCACAGAAACCAGGCGACCCATTTGTGTTTCCATCGCCCGGCGGGGATGTAGGATTCGCCGTCCGTCTGGAAGCAAGGGAATACTTGCTGGGACCCGGCGGTCTGCGTCGGTTGCACCACGGGTCGGTTCTTTGGTGGCGCAGCCATGGCGTTCCCTCCCTTTTGTGCCATATTATCACAATTTGCGATATATGTCAATATCTCACTCTGCGATACTTATACTATACGCAGAGGGGGGAGCGACTGTGCGCCTGCGGGATATACGGGAAGATAAGGATTTGACCCAGCAGCAGCTGGCAACCCAGCTGCATATCCGGCAAAACACCTACAGCCAATACGAAAACGGGCAGCGGGGATTGCCCATGGATATCCTCATCCGGCTGGCGGAGCTGCTGGAAACCTCCACCGACTACATTCTGGAGTTGACGGATGAGCCCCGTCCCTATCCGCCCTCCCGGCGGCGTAAAGAACCGTAAGTTCCGGGGCTGCCGCGACTGCGGGTACGGAGCAGCGCGCCGGTCGGAGGAAAACCGGCCGAGCTATCCGTTTTCGGTACAAATGAAATCGTCCGGGGCACAATAAGTGCCCCGGACGATTTGTTGATTTAGCGAGCGGCTTAGCCCAGATTCTTTTTGAGGATCTCCAGCTGATGCCGCAGCTCGGCAGGCAGCTTGTCGCCAAACTTCTTGTAGTGCTCCTCGATCTCGGCAGCTTCCTTCGTCCAGACGTCGTGATCCACGGTCAGGATGCTCTTGAGGGTATCCATATCCATGTCCAGATCGGTCAGGTCGATGTCCTCCGGCTTCGGCACATAGCCGATGGCGGTCTCGGTGGCGTCTGCCTTGCCCTCGCAGCGATCCACGATCCAGTTCAGCACACGCATATTGTCGCCGAAGCCCGGCCAGATGAAGTTGCCGTCGTCATCGGTACGGAACCAGTTGACGTTGAAGATCTTCGGCGCCTTGTCACCCAGCTTCTTGCCCATATCCAGCCAGTGCTGGAAATAGTCGCCCATGTGATAGCCGCAGAAGGGCAGCATCGCCATGGGATCCCGGCGCACCACGCCGACCGCGCCCGCCGCCGCCGCGGTGGTCTCGCTGGCCATGGCGGAGCCGATGAACACGCCGTTCTCCCAGTCGCGGGACTGATAGACCAGCGGCGCGCACTTGGCGCGGCGGCCGCCGAAGATGATGGCAGAGATCGGCACCCCGGCGCCCTTGTCAAACTCGTCGGAGATGCAGGGGCAGTTCTTGGCGGGAGCCGTGAACCGGGAGTTGGGATGGGCGGCGTAGGTGGATTTGTCCTTCTTGTCGAACTTGGACGGATCCCACTTGTTGCCCTTCCAGTCGATGCAGTTCTGGGGCAGGTCTTTGTTCAGACCCTCCCACCACACGGTGTTGTCGTCCAGATTCAGCGCCACGTTGGTGAAGATGGTGTTCTTCTTGGTGGACTCCAGAGCATTGAAGTTGGAATGGGCGTTGGTGCCGGGCGCCACGCCGAAGAAACCGTTCTCCGGGTTGATGGCATACAGGCGGCCGTCGGCGCCGATGCGCATCCAAGCGATGTCGTCGCCCACCGTCCAGATCTTGTAGCCCTTCTTACGCAGATACTCCGGCGGGATGAGCATGGCCAGGTTGGTCTTGCCGCAGGCAGAGGGGAACGCGGCGGCGATATAGTGAATCTCGCCCTGGGGATTCTGCAGGCCCAGGATCAGCATATGCTCGGCCATCCAGCCCTCTTTCCAGCCCTGATAGGAGGCGATGCGCAGGGCAAAGCACTTCTTGCCCAGCAGCACGTTGCCGCCGTAGGCGGAGTTGACGGAAATAATGGCGTTGTCCTCGGGGAACTGGCAGATATACCGCTTCTCCGGGTCGATGTCGCAGGAGGCGTGGAAACCGCGCACCCAGTCGTTGCTGTCGCCCAGGGTATCCAGCACTTTCTGGCCCACCCGGGTCATGATGGCCATGTTCAGCACCACATAGATGGAGTCGGTGATCTCAATACCGATCTTCGCCAGAGGCGAGCCGATGGGGCCCATGGAGAAGGGGATGATATACATGGTGCGACCCTTGTAGCTGCCGCGGGCGATGTCGTACAGCCGCTTGTACATCTCCTGAGGCTCACACCAGTGGTTGGTGGGGCCAGCATTCTCCTCTTTGCGGGAGCAGATGAAGGTGCGATCCTCCACACGGGCCACGTCGTTGGGCTTCGTGCGGTGCAGATAGCAGCCGGGCAGCTTCTCCTCGTTGAGCTTGATCATCTCGCCGGTCTCCACGGCGATCTTGCGCAGCTCGTCCAGCTGCTCCTCGCTGCCGTCGATCCACATCACCTTATCGGGGCAGACCAGCGCCTTTTTCTCCTCGATCCAGTCGAGAACCGTCTTGTTATTGGTCATAACACAGAACTCCTTTCGTTTGTGTGTGCAAGGATTGCGGGAAATAATATAAAAAATATCATTCCTTCGACGCCTATCATTATACTATTGATTTGTCAAACTTTGCAACCCCTTAATTGTTAAATTTTTAATAACTTCCGAAGAATTTTCTATGATGCATCGGCTGACGCCCGCCGCCGGAGCGTCGGCGGCCGCATTTCTTGTTGCCTTTTGCGAAAAAATGTGCTACACTGATCGCGTATCACACAGACGGAAATACCGATTGTTCTTTCTAAAAACGAGGCGACAGATATGCACTATTGCGGATATCATACCCACACCACCTTTTCCGACGGGAAAAACACCCCGGAGGAAATGATTCAGGCGGCCATCCGGCTGGGGATGCCCGCCATCGGCATCACCGACCACAGCGATACCCCCTGCGACCAGTCCTACTGTATGAAGGCGTCCCAATACCCGGCGTATGTGGCGGAGCTGCGGCGGCTCAAGGAGCAATATAAAGACCGGATCGCGGTGATGATCGGACTGGAGTTGGATCTGGATTCCGACATGGCCATCACGGCAGAACTCGACTATTTCATAGCCTCGGTGCACTATCTCGTGTTCGGCGAGCGGGTGTACGCCATCGACCACCCCACCGGGGAGCGGGGCTGGGATCAGCAGCAGGCGTGCATCGAGCGGGAGTTCGGCGGCGATCTGCACGCTTTCCAGAAAGCGTATTTTGACGCGGTGGTGGAGAATGTGCGCCGTTCTCATCCCACCATTGTGGGGCATTTCGATGTGATCACGAAGTTCAGCTACTTCGACGAGGCCGACCCGGTGTATCGGCGGCTGGCGCTGGAGGCGCTGGAGCAGGTGGTGGCGGTCTGCCCGGTGGTGGAGGTCAATACCGGCGCCATCTCCCGGGGCTGGCGCAAGGCGCCCTATCCGGCGGATTTTCTGCTGCGGGGCCTGCGGGAGATGGGCGGACAGGCAATCCTGGGAGCGGACGCCCACGGGGCGGACGCCATCGACTGCGCATTCCCGCTGGCGGCGGAGCGCATCCGGGCGGCCGGGTTCGACCATGTGCTGACCCTGTTTGACGACGGTTTCCGGGAGCAGCCGCTGCGGTGAATGTGCCTTGCCCGGCGACAGATTTATACAGCGTCCGCCCCCGGTCGGAATCAAAGATTTCGACCGGGGGCAGATTTTTATGCGTTTTTATGTGTTCTGACCGGCATCCGGTCCTCCGCCCGCCGTCGCGGGGGCGTTACAGCGCAGGATGCCGCCGCGCCCCGCCTTTTGCGGGATGGGCCCCGTCCGTGCGGCGGCCGGACGGCTGATGCGACAGGGGAGTCCGGGGGGTGCGGAATTTTCGGCCGGTTCCTCCGGCCCGGCATACCCGCATGGCTCGTCCTGCCGGAAAATCCCGCCGGGGTGCTTGACACGGCTCCGTACCGCGCCTATAATGGGGGCAGAGGGCGCTCGCGGGAGGACATACGCGAAACGGAAGAAAGGAATGGTAGGTATGGACAAGGTTACGGCAGGCAGAGATGCGCTCGGCGGCTTTGCTCCGAAATTTGCGGAGCTGAACGACGATGTGCTGTTCGGCGAGGTTTGGAGCCGGGAAACGGAGCTTTCCGCCCGTGACCGCTCGCTGGTGACGGTGACAGCTCTGCTGTCGCAGGGGCTGACCGACGCATCGTTCGAGCATCATCTGAAAACGGCGAAGAAAAACGGCATCACCCGCAGCGAGATCGCCGAGATCATCACCCATGCGGCATTCTACGCCGGGTGGCCGAAGGCCTGGGCGGCATTCCGGATGGCGAAGGAGATCTGGGCGGAGGAGACCGGCGACGATCCGAAGCAGCGGCATCAGAATTCCATGATCTTCCCCATCGGCGCACCCAACGACGGCTTTGCGGCCTATTTTTCCGGGCAGAGCTATTTGGCCCCTCTATCCACCGAGCAGGTGAGTATCTTCAATGTGACCTTTGAGCCGGGCTGCCGCAATAACTGGCACATCCACGAGGCGGACAAGGGCGGCGGACAGGTGCTCATCTGCGTGTCCGGCAGAGGGTATTATCAGGAATGGGGACAGGAGCCGCGGCCGCTGTATCCGGGCGATGTGGTGAATATCGCTCCCGGTGTCAAGCATTGGCACGGTGCGGCGCCGGACAGCTGGTTTTCCCATCTGGCGGTGGAGGTGCCGGGGGAGAACGGGCACAGTGTCTGGTGCGAGCCGGTCAGCGACGAAGCGTATGTACAGCTGAAATAAGGAGGGATCGGTATGAGAAAGAATTTCGGAGCCAAACCCTGGATGTATCCCCTGCCGGTGCTGATCGTCGGCAGCTATGACGAGGCGGGCAACCCCGACGCCATGAACGCCGCATGGGGCGGCATTTACGACAGCGATCAGGTGATCCTCTGTCTCAGCGCCGGGCATAAGACCACCAGGAATATTCGGGCGCGGGGCGCGTTCACCGTCAGCTTTGCGGATGCGGCGCACGTAGCCGCCTGCGACTATGTGGGGATCGTTTCCGCCAACCGCACACCGGATAAGTTCGCAAAGGCGGGATTCCATGCGGAAAAGAGCGCCTTTGTGGATGCGCCGCTCATCGGGGAGCTGCCGCTGACGCTGGAGTGCCGGCTGGTGAAGATCGGCGAGGACGGCCATATCATCGGCCAGATCGTCAATATCAGTGCCGACGAGCGCATTCTGGGGGAGGACGGTCTGCCGGATGCGGCGAAGCTGCAGGCGATCACCTACGACCCGGTGCACAACACGTATGTGCAGCTGGGCGAGCCGGTGGGACAGGCCTTCTCCGACGGCAACGCCCTGAAATAACGGGTCTATCGACAGGCCGACCCGATGCATTCATAGAATAGCCACAGCCCCCGTGCACGTGCGGAGAACCGCCGTGCGCGGGGGCTGTGATTCTATGGCTTTTGCCGCCGGGTGTTTCGGGAGCGCCGGGAAGTGTGCACTCCGTTGGAAAATATGCCGGTCATCTCCCGCTGAATACGGGGAAGAAGCTGTATTCTCCGTAATCCTGAAAATCCAGCTCATCCAGCCGCGCCATATCCTCCGCCGCGATGACGAAATCCAGCGCCGCGTTGTCCCGGATGTGGGCCCGGGAGGATGCTTTTGGCAGGGCGATCAGCCCCCGCTGCAGCACATAGCGGATGCACAGCTGCGCCGCCGATACGCCATAGCGGGCGGCCGTCTCGGTGATCACGGGATTTTTCACGGCCTCGCCGTGGGCAATGGGGGAATAGGCCTCCACCGCGATCCCCCGCTCCGTGCAGTAGTCGATGAGGGTGTCCGGCATATGGCCGATGTGCGCCAGCACCTGGTTGACCGCCGGTTTCACCGCGCAGTGGGGCAGCAGGGAGTCCAGATCGTCCTGCAGGAAGTTGGACACGCCGATGGCCCGCAGCTTTCCGGCTTTACAGGCATCCTCCAGCGCCCGCCAGACCTGACGGTTCTCCTCAAAATAGCGGTTTTCCCCGCGCCATTCGGCCCAGGGCTGGGGGCTGTGGATGAGCATCATGTCCAGATAGGACAGCCCCATGGTGCGGAGGGTCTCGTCGATGGATGCGGCCGCCGCCGCATAGCTTTTGTGCTCGGCCGCCACTTTGCTGACGACGAAGAGCTCCTCCCGCGGCACGCCGCTGTCCCGCACGCCTCTGCCCACGCCGGCCTCGTTGCCGTAGGCCTGGGCCGTGTCGATGTGGCGGTATCCCAGCTCGATGGCGGTTTTCACGGCGTCCTCCGCCGCCTCGTCGGCGATGCACCAGGTGCCGAAACCCAGCGCCGGAATGGCCGTGCCGTTGTTTAACGAAATCCGGTCATGCATGGAAATTCCCCTTTCTGTCGGATGGTTTTGCCCCGCTCCGCCGCCCTTTTTCGGGGCGGATAAGCCGGGCGGGTGGTTACAGTATACCCGGTTTTCGGTCAAAATGCAACCGTGTCCTGTGGCCCGGAGCATACGATTTTTGTCCGGCTGCCGGCAAAAGGCGGACGGGATATTGGCTCGCAAGGTTTGGGGTTGAACTTTTGTATTGCGCATACGCTGGTTTCTTTGATTGCCCAAGAGGTATTGTGCACCGGCATTGTGGATTTCATAAAATACGGGAAACTGCTTGCGTCAAGCCGATTTGTATGCTACACTCAATGAACGGAACGAAGTCGTGTTCGGATGGGTTACAGGGGAGGAGACAAGATGGACGTATATGCGTATATAGAGCAAAACATTGACAGATCCACCAAGCGTCATGACGATGCGGCAAACGGCGACAAAACATTGCTGGTGCTGCCGTATCCGTTTACCTCGCCCTGTATGGACGGAATGTTCCAGGAAATGTATTACTGGGATACCTGTTTTACCAATAAGGGGCTGTTTTTGTTACACAGAGAGCAGCAGGCGCTCAACAATATTCGCAATATGGCGTTTCTTCTGGAACGTTACGGAAAGATTCTCAACGGAAACCGTACGTTCTATCTGAACCGCTCGCAGCCGCCGTTTTTCGGATGTATGCTGGAGGATGCACTGGCGTGGGCTCCGGAACGGCTGACCGTGCAGGAGGCTTTTGCATGGCTGCAGGAGGAATACACCTTCTGGCAGACGAAGCGCAGCACGCCGAACGGGCTTAACCGCTACTATACAGAGTTTACCGCTGCGGAGTGCTGCGATGCGCACATAATCGAAAACTATACCGTGCGCACCGGCATCCCGCTTGCCTGTACGGAAGAGAACGGCAGAAACATCATCGCCGAATGTGAGTCCGGCTGGGACTATAATCCTCGCTATTCCGGCAGATGCACGGATTACAATCCGGTGGATCTGAATTCCCTGCTCTACCACGATGAGGTGCTGCTGTCCCGCTGGGCGGAAATGCTGCAGGACACGGCGGCGGCCGAAAAATATCGGGCACTGGCGGCAGAGCGCAAAGAGAAAATCCGCCGCTTGATGAAAAACGGCGGAATTTACTACGATTATGATTTTCGGAACGGCACCCGTTCCGCGGTGGTTTCCTGTGCCGGTTTTTTTCCGTTTTGTTTCGGGATCGACGACAATGCGGAGGATTTTCGGAAACTGTTGCAGCGTGTAGAGGCAGAGCACGGCGTGATTGCCTGTGATGAACATTCCGGACACTATCAGTGGTCGGCACCGAACAGCTGGGCACCGCTGAACTATATGGCGGTAGAGGCCGCCATGCAGGTGGGACTTACCGCGGATGCCGAGCGTCTGGCAGAGAAGTATTGCCATAGCGTTGAGCACCTCTTTACGCAAACCGGCGATCTGTGGGAGAAATATGACGCCGTGACCGGTAAGCTGGATCACAAAAGCGAATACGGAACGCCGGCAATGCTCGGCTGGACAGCCGGTGTATATGTGGCATTTCGCCACCTGCTGGAACGGCCTCCCGTCTCTTTGGCGGAATAGAGCGGGGCACATGGGATACGTCTTGTGTGCCCGCGGTAAGATGCGTCGGCGGGATGAGCTCATCCGGGTTTTTCGCGTCCGTTTTGAAGAATGCGGACCGTTTGCCGGAGGTTTCGCGGTCGTATAGGAGAAAGCGGCGCCTGCCTGTGCAAGCGCCGCTTAAAAATAGATTGCGGATATTGTCCCGTCTGGGTTTGCACCCTGTTGATGTGGCGGTGCCCCGGCTCGATGGCGGTTTCCGAGGCGTCCGCCGCCGCCTCATCGGCCGCTCGCCGTGACAATTCCCGGGCGCGGCGAGCGCAGACGGCAGCGACGGTACAACGGAAAAGGGGGAAAAGGGGCGGCACGGGCTTAATGCCTGTGCCGCCCCTGTGGGGTGGGGTTATCCTTTTTTCTTGCGCGCCTCCGCTTTCATCCGCAGCTCCTTGGACAGGATGCGCTTGCGCAGGCGGATATTCTTGGGGGTGACCTCCACCAGCTCGTCGTCGTTGATAAATTCCAGCGACTGCTCCAGACTGAGGATGGTGGGCGGCACCAGCCGCAGCGCCTCATCCGAGCCGGAGGCACGGGTGTTGGTGACGTGCTTTTTCTTGCACACATTCACCACAATGTCCTCGTCCTTGGGAGATTCGCCCACGATCATACCCTCGTATACCGGCACGCCGGGTCCCACAAACAGAGCGCCCCGGTCCTGGGCGTTCCACAGCCCGTAGCCGCAGGTCTCGCCGGTTTCGTGCACCACCAGCGAACCTTGCACCCGCTGGGGAATGTCTCCTTTATACGGCTCATAGCCGTCAAAGACGCTGTTCATAATGCCGTTGCCGTTGGTATCGGTCAGGAATTGCTGCCGATAGCCCATCAGCCCCCGGGCGGGGATGCGGAATTCCAGATGGCTCATGCCGGTATCCCGGGTGCCCATATTGACGATCTCCGCCTTGCGGGAGCCCAGCTTCTCCATCACGGCGCCCACATACTGCTCCGGCACCTCGATAACCAGCAGCTCCATAGGCTCCAGAAGATGCCCGTCCTTGTCCTCCTTGTAGATGACCTGGGGGCGGCTGACGGCAAATTCATAGCCCTGCCGCCGCATGGTTTCAATGAGGATGGACAGGCTCAGCTCGCCCCGACCGGACACCTTGAAGCTGTCGGTGGTGTCGGTTTCCTCCACCCGCATACTGACGTTGGTCTCCACCTCTTTGAACAGGCGATCCCGCAGGTTCCGGGAGGTGACAAACTTGCCGTCCTGCCCGGCGAAGGGGCTGTTGTTCACCATAAAATTCATGGAGATGGTGGGCTCGTCGATATGCACGAAGGGCAGCGGCTCGATATGCTCCGGGTCGCAGGCGGTCTCGCCGATATTCAGATCGGCGATGCCGGTGACGGCGATGAGATCCCCCAGCGCCGCCTGCTCGCATTCCGCCCGGCGCAGCCCCTCAAACTGATACAGCTTGCCGATGCGCACATTGCGGGTGGTGCCGTCCCGCTTGCACAGGGTCACCATCTGCCCGGTGTGCACCTCGCCCCGCTCCACGCGGCCCACGCCGATGCGCCCGGTATAATCGTCATAGTCGATATTGGAGAACAAAATCTGCAGCGGCCCCTCCGTATCCCCCTCGGGGGCGGGAACGTATTTCAGGATCGCCTCAAACAGCGGCCGCATATCCCCGGAGCGGGCTTCCGGGTCCAGGGAGGCGTAGCCGTCCCGTCCGGAGGCGTACACCACCGGGAAATCCAGCTGATCCTCGTCCGCCCCCAGTTCGATGAACAGGTCCAGCAGCTCGTCGATGACCTCTGCGGGGCGGGCGCCGTCCCGGTCGATCTTGTTGATAACTACCACCGGCTTTTTGCCCAGTCCCAGCGCCTTTTTCAGCACAAAGCGGGTCTGGGGCATACAGCCCTCAAAGGCATCCACCAGCAGCAGCACCCCGTCCACCATCAGCAGGATGCGCTCCACCTCGCCGCCGAAATCGGCGTGGCCGGGGGTGTCCACGATGTTGATTTTGGTGCCGTTATAGTGCACGGAGGTGTTCTTGGACAGGATGGTGATGCCCCGCTCCCGCTCCAGATCGTTGGAGTCCATAACCCGCTCCGCCACCTGCTCGTTGGCGCGGAAAATGCCGCTCTGCCGCAGCAGTTGATCCACCAGCGTGGTCTTGCCGTGGTCCACGTGGGCGATGATGGCCACATTTCGTAAATTCTCTCTTGTACCCATATCGGTCGCTTCCTATTCTCTCAGTTTTTCGATATTTTTCCACAACTTGTCCATTATAGCACGCCGGTGCCCTCCACACAAGAAAAATTTTTCCGGCGGTGGTTTCGGCGGTGACGGCGGGATCAGTCTTCGGCGCTTTCCAGCTGCTCCTGGGCGTCCGCCCAGCGCTCCATCGCCGCCTCCAGCGCAGCGTTTTTCTCCTCCAGCCGGGCGGTGAGGGCGGACAGCGCCGCAAAGTCCGCCGCCGTCTCCGGGGCGGCGATCTCCGCCTCCAGCGCGGCGATGTCCTGCTCCAGCTGCGCTGTTTCCGCCTCGGCGCGGGCGGCGGCGGTGCGCAGCCGCCGCAGGGCGCTCTCCCGCTCTTTGCGCTGCTTATAGTCGGCGCCGCCGGCTCCCATTTTGCTGTCCGGCGGTTTCTCCGCTGCGGCAGCGGCCTCCGCCCGTTGACGGGCGGCGGTATAGGCATCGTAGTCGTTGCCCACGGCGGTGATTCCCTCCGGGCGCAGCTCCGCCACCCGGGTCGCCATACGGTTGATGAAATACCGGTCGTGGGACACCGCCAGGATGGTGCCGTCATAGCCGGACAGCGCCTCCTCCAGCGCCTCCCGGGAGGCAATGTCCAGATGGTTCGTGGGCTCGTCCAGCAGCAGCAGGTTGTCCCCCGCCAGCATCAGCTTGAGCAGCAGCAGCCGCGCCCGCTCGCCGCCGCTCATAACCCCGACGGTCTTATACACCGCGTCCCCCCGGAACAGAAACGCCGCCATGGCGCTGCGGATCTCCGTTTCGGTTTTCTTCGGATAGGTGTCCCACAGCTCCTGCAGGGCGGTCTTTTGATAATCCAGCCCCTGCTGCACCTGGTCATAGTAGCCGATGGACACCTTGGCACCCGGCCGCACATACCCGGCGGCGGGGGGCAGCTGTCCGCAGAGAATTTTTAAGAGGGTGGTTTTGCCGCAGCCGTTGGGACCCAGCAGGAATACCCGCTCCCCCCGCCGCAGCTGCAGGTCGGCGCCGCGGAACAGCTCTTTGCCGTCAAAGCCCATCGCCAGCCCCTCGGCGGTCAGCACCTCGTTGCCGCTGACCTGGGCGGCGGAGAACTGAAACCGGATGCTCCTGTCCGCCTCCTCCGGGGCGACCACCTCGGCTTTCAGCCGCTCCACCCGCTTTTCCCGGCTCTCCGCCTGCTTGATGCTCTTTTCCCGGTTCCATTGCTTGAGCAGTGCAATGTTTTCCTCCAGCCGCTGAATTTCCTGCTGGGCGGAGCGGTAGTGCTTTTCTTCGATTTCCCGGTCCTTTTCCCGCTTTTCCTTGTGGGCGGTGTAATTGCCGTTGGTGCAGTAGAGCCGCCCGTTTTTCAGCTCCATGGTGCGGGTGGTGACCTTGTCCAGAAAATACCGGTCGTGGGAAATCACCACCACCGCGCCGGGATAGGCGAGGATATACTCCTCCAGCCATTCCACCGAGGGAATGTCCAGATGGTTTGTAGGCTCGTCCAGCAGCAGCAGATTGGTGTCCGCCAGCAGCAGCCGCCCCATAGCGGCCTTGCTGCGCTGCCCGCCGGACAGCACCCCCACGGGGGTGGTAAACTGCCGTTCCTCAAAGCCCAGCCCCAGCAGGGTCGCCCGCACCCGGCTCTTATAGTATAACCCGCCCATGCGCTCCAGTTGCTCCCGCAGAGTCTGCTGCTGCTCGATGAGGGCGGGGGCGGCTTCTCCCCGCTCCAGCCGGGTGTTGACGGCGTTCAGCTCCCGCTCCACCGCCATCACCGGCGCAAACACGCTCTCCACCTCGTCCCACAGGGTGCGGCCGCCGTCCCGGCAGGTGTGCTGCTCCATATAACCGATGACCGTGTCCCGGTATTTGACCACCTCGCCGCCGTCCGCCGGCTCCTGCCCCATGAGGATGCGTAAAAGGGTGGTTTTGCCGCAGCCGTTGTCTCCCACCAGCCCGATTTTGTCGGTGTCGCCGATCTCAAAGCTCAGCCCGGTGAACAGCGCCCGCTCGCCGAAATATTTATCCAGTTGTTGTGCTGCCAGCCGTGCCATAAAAACGCTCCTTAAAATACGCCCGAAAAACGGCTGTTTTACTGCAATGGTAAAACAGCCGCCCCTGAGATCAATTCTTTTTGTCCTCCTCGTCCATCAGCTTGCGGATGGCCTCATGGAAGGATTCGATATCCTTGAACTGCCGATACACGGATGCAAAACGGATGTACGCCACATCGTCGATGTGGATGAGCTGCTCCATGACGTATTCGCCGATCTTGGTGGTGGGCACCTCCCGCTCCAGCGAATTCTGGATCTGGGCCTCGATGTCGTCCACCGCCCGCTCCAGCCGCTCCAGCGGCACCGGCCGCTTTTCGCAGGCGCGGAGCAGCCCGTTGAGCAGCTTCTGCCGGTCGAAGGGTTCCCGGGACTTGTCTTTTTTGACCACGACGATGGGCAGGCTCTCGATGATCTCATAGGTGGTGAACCGCTGGCCGCATCGCAGGCATTCCCGCCGCCGCCGGATGCGGCTGCTCTCGTCTGTGGGACGGGAGTCGATGACGCGGCTCTCTACATAGCCGCAGTAGGGACATTTCATCGGGGAAACGCCTCCTTTTTCTACTAACCGTTATATTTATGCTACATTATACCATATAAATGGAGCAAGCGCAAGACTTTTTACCGAAAAAACAGCATCTGCCCGAGCGGGATAGGCGGTGGGCCCACTCGCTCGGACAGATGCTCTCAAGGTAAATACCGTTCCAACACAAAGTCCCGTACGATGTCCTCGATGTGACACGGTTCCGGGCAGAGCGTCTCCATGCGCTGCGCCAAGGTTTCGACGCGGTTCCGCTCCTCGTCCAGATCCTGCCAGCGCCAGCGGCGGGCTCCGGACTCCACCTGTAAGCCGTACACCGGGTCCGGCGGTGCGCCCGGGGTCTGACATTTCCCGCACAGCACCGCCACACGTAATCGTTCAATCTCTTCGCCTTGTCCTGATTCTTCGCTCATGGTATTTTTCGGCCTCCTCAAAATCGTGAAGGAAATGTGAATGATTTTCACAATTTCGGATTTTAGCACCATACAAAGCGCTTGTCAACCCCAAATTTGGTAAAAATCGCAAGAAATCCACATTTTTACCTGTTGACTTTGAGAACCCGTGTTCAGGCTGTGTGCAGCAACAGGGCATAGGCTCCGTAAAGCAGCCCGCCGTGCAGCAGGATCAGCAGCGGCAGCCCGATCATGAAAGACGGGTGGCGGGTCTTGTGGCGCACCAGCCGCATGGTGAGGAACATAGCGGCCGCGCCGCCCAGGGCGGCCACGGTCCACAGGGTGGATTCCCGCACCCGCCAGCGGTGGGCCTGCGCCCGGCGCTTGTCGGCGACGGTGAGGACGGCAGCCAGCAGAGAAACGGCGGTCAGATAGGCGCTCAGCGCGATGGCGACAGGGGACATGGCGAACAGGCTCCTTTCGGTGGGGACTTACGCTGCCCAGTATACCATACATCGGAAAGTTCTGTAAAGTCCCTGAAATATGCCGTCGGGACTTGACCTTTTTTGACAAAGTATGTACAATAAAGGGGTGTATCCGCGGATGAAACATAGAAAGCGCCTGTGGGGATGGCTGTGGTGCGCGCTGGTGCTGCTGTCCGGCTGCCGTGTGCCGTCGGAGACGGCGCTGCCCTCCGCTCCGTCCGCGCCGCCGCAGGAATCCCGGGAGGAAACGCCGGAGCTGCGGGGGGTGTGGGTATCCTTTCTGGAGCTGGACGAGCTGCTGACCGATGCCGCCGCGGCGCAGACGCAGACGCGGCTGGATGCCGTCATGGACACCTGCCGGGCGCAGGGGCTGAACACCGTCTTTTTCCACGTGCGGGCCCATGGGGACGCCTATTATGCCTCCCGGGTCTATCCGGCGGCGGCCTCCGCTGCGGGGCTGCTGGCGGCGGGGTTTGATCCTCTTGCCTACGCGGTGACGGCGGCCCACAGCCGGGGATTGGCGCTCCATGCCTGGGTGAACCCCTACCGCATCGGAGCAGACCCGTCCCGGGCGGTGGCGGAGGTTCCCCGCTTTCAAAAGGACGGCGTGTGGTACTATGACCCGGCGGCGGAGACTGCTCGGGCGCTGGTGCTGAACGGCGTGCGGGAACTTCTGGACGGCTACGCCGTGGACGGGGTGCATTTTGACGATTATTTCTATCCCGCCGGGATGAGCGCCGCTGCCGAGGATTTTGAGACGGTTCCGGAGGGCATCGCGGTGGGCGATTGGCGGCGCACCCAGGTGGACGCCCTCATCAGCGGGGTATATGGGCTGTGCCGGGGACACGGCAAGCCCTTCGGGGTCAGTCCCGCCGCCCGGCTGGACTATTGCCGGGAGGCTCTGTGCGCCGATGTGGCGCTGTGGATGCGCCAGCCGGGGTACATCGACTATGTGTGCCCTCAGATTTATTCCGGATTTCAGCATAGCAGCCGCCCCTTTCCCGCCGTGCTGGAGGAGTGGCTTGCCTTACCCCGCCACAAGGGGTTGGCGTTCTACGGCGGGCTGGCGTTGTATAAGGCGGGGCTGGAGGAAGACAAGTATGCCGGAGACGGCAAGGGCGAATGGGCGGAAAACCACGATATTCTTGCCCGCCAGCTTCAGCTGCTGCGGCAGCGGCAGGCGGACGGATTTATCCTCTTTCGCTATGCTCAGCTGACGGATACCGCCTCGGCGGTGCAGGCGGAGCGGGAGCGGTTTTTGACGGAATTGCACGGCGATACGCCGTAAAAGGAAAAATTCACCGGAAAGGAGCGGATCGGGTATGACAACGCATAGATGGACAAGCCCTCGGCGGCGGCTGACGGCTCTGTGGCTGTGCGTCTGCCTGCTGGTCAGTTCCCTGATGGGGATGCGGCTGCTCGCCGATACGATCGCTACCGGCACAGTGCACGTGGACGACAGCCTGCGGGTGCGCAGCGGACCGGGGACAGGGTATACGCAGATCGGCTCGCTGTATAACGGCGATGTGGTGACGATCCTTGAGACCAGCGCCGATGGCAAATGGTATAAGATCACCAAGGACAACCTTACCGGTTATGCCAGCGCGGAGTATATCACCATCAATGCCCGCTATGAGGCTGACGGGGATTTTGAAGCCTATCTGACGGCGCAGGGCTTCCCGGAGAGCTATAAGCCGGCGCTGCGCCAGCTCCATGCCCAATACCCGAAATGGGTGTTTAAGGCGCGGCATCTGTCCATGACCTGGGCGGAGGCGCTGGTGGGGGAGAGCCCGGTGGGGCGCAACACCATCCTCAGCCCTGAGGCGTGGAAATCCATGGAGTACGGGGCGTATAACTTTGATACGAGCGTGTATGTGACCTTTGATTCCGGCGGCTGGTGCGCCGCCGCCCCGGCGGTGATTGCCTATTATATGGACCCCCGGAATTTCCTCGACGGCACCTATGTGTTCCAGTTTGAGGAGCTGAGCTATTCCGCCGACCAGACGGTGGAGGGGATCCAAGCCATCCTCCCCGCGGAGCTGCACGAGCGGGCGTCTCAGCTGCTGCAGGCGGCGAAGGAGACCGGGGTCAGCGCCTATTTCCTTGCCACCAAGATTGTGCAGGAGGGGACGGTCAAAAACGGGCTGGCGCTGGGGAAAGTACCGGGCTATGAGGGGTATTATAATTTCTTCGATATCGGCGCGTATGCCGCGGATGGGAAAAGCGCTGTGGAAAACGGGGCGATCTACGCCAAAAATCACGGCTGGAACGACCCCTATAAATGTATGGTGGATAGCGCCAATATGCTGGGGAAATCGTATATCCAGCGGGGGCAGGACACTCCCTATTTCCAGAAATTCAATGTGACCAACGCCGCCAGCGGTCTGTACAAGCATCAGTATATGACCAATGTGGTGGGGGCAGCCTCGGAGGGCAAGATCCGCGGTCAGACGGCGGTGCGGGATGCGGGGCTGGTGTTCAGCGTGCCGGTGTATCGGGAGATGCCGGCGGCAGCGGCGGCGTATCCGCCCCGCAACGGCAACAACAATAATCTGTTGGATGAGATCACGGTCAGCGGCTGCGGGTTGACCCCCTCCTTTGACCGGTATACCACGGAATATGCGGCGCAGGTGGGGGCGGATGTGGACAGCGTGACGATCACCGCCCGCCCCAATGGCAGCGGCGCCACGGTGTCCGGCGGCGGCACGGTGCGGCTCAACCACGGAGAAAACCGGATAGAGCTGACCGTCACCGCCACCAGTGGTGTGACCCGCACCTATGTCCTCACGATCACCCGGGAGGGCAGCGGCGGGCAGCAGCCGACGATCACTGGGCGCACCTATGCGGTGAGCAGCATCATCACCAAGGTGGAGCCGGGCACCACCGTCACCGAGCTGATTCAGGGGTTGGCGGTGCAGAACGGCACTGCCGCCGTCTATACCGCCGCCGGAGCGGCGAAAACCGCCGGTCCGGTGGGCACGGGGGATATTGTGCGGCTGTATAGCGGCACCGCCGTCACCGCCAGCTATCCGGTGGTGATCTACGGCGACGTGAACGGGGACGGGATGATTGCTCCGGTGGACGCATTGCGAATCCAAAAGCATATTATCGGTTTAACCAATCTTTCCGGTATGCAGTTGCTGGCGGCTGATACCAACCGGGATGGCAAGGTACAGCCGGTGGATGCCCTGCGGGTGCTAAAGTACTGCATCGAAATGATCAAATCGCTACAGTAAAAGGAGGAAGTCCACCTTGAAACGTTTAGTTGCCGTTGTTATGGTGGTATTGATATGTCTTGGAATGGGCGTATCAGAATTAATGGTTTCGGCTGCTTCCGGCAGCGTTAGTTTCGTTGCCAGTGCCAGTTCGGTGACGGTAGGCAACTCTGTGAAGTTGACAATCACCTATACTTCTTCCAGTGTGGGGGCTGGAAAAGGGACCATTGGCTACGATACCAATTTGTTTCAGTGTACAGAGGTCGAGGGCACCAGCTTGGACAATCGAGATTCGGCCGCTGGTGTGCTCAATTTTGCATTTGCCCAGACATCTAGAAAAAATAGCCATAAGGTTATTTGTACTTTCAAAAGCAAAAAGACGGGAACCGGCACATTCACCCTGTCCAGCGAAGGATTGGCGACACTTGATGAGGAGGAGATTTTTGTTGAAAATGAGGCAAAACCCCTCACCGTGAAGGTAGAAAACCCCGCCGCCTCCTCCAATGCCAATCTGGCGAGTCTGAAGCCCTCCTCCGGCACGCTGACGCCGAAATTCAATGCCAATACCCTCAACTATACCGTGGAGGTGCCCTATACCACCACCAGCCTGCTCCTGAGCGCCGTGCCGGCGGATAAGGATGCCAAGGTAACGGACATCAGCGGCAACAACACGCTGGCGGTAGGCAAAAACACCCGGGTGGTTACCGTCACCGCCCCCAGCGGCGTTATTAAAAGATACACAGTGGTGATCACCCGCGCCGCCGATCAGGGCAGCTCCGGCGAGACCAGCACCACCGTGCCGCCCCAGGGGGATCCTCTGGAGGTGACGGTGGGGGAGGAATCCATGCAGGTCTCCGATACCCAGCCGGACACGACCCTTCCGCTGGGATACGGCTGGGACAGCGTGACCCTCAACGGCACGGTGGTGGCGGCGGCGAAAAACGCCGACAACGGCACGGTGCTGCTGTGGCTGACCCCGGCGGCGGGGGGCGAGGGCGCCTTTTATCTGTACGATGAGACGTCCGGGCAGTTCACGCAGTTTCGCCCGCTGACGGTGGACAGTCGGCTGTATATTCTGCTGCCCATGCCCGCCGGGCAGGAGACGCCCGCCGGGACGGCGGCGGGCACCTGCTCCGTGGGCGGGCAGGAGACGGATGCGTTCCTCTATGAGGATACGGCGCTGAGCGATTATGCCATCGTGTATGTGACCGCCCCGGACGGGCGCACCGGTCTGTATGTGTATGACCGCACCGACGATTCTTTTCAGCGTTACCATACGGTGACGGTGGCGGCGCAGACGCCGGCGGACGATACCCCCGCGCCCGGACGGTGGCAGCGGGTGTTGGCCTATGTCCGGAGCCATTGGCGGCTGCTGGCGGTGTGCGCGGCGGGGGCGGCGGTGATTATCATTGCCGTGGTGGCGGTGTGCCGCGCTCACCGCAACACCAATTGTCGCCACTGATTGGCAAAGGGAGGAAACAGAATCTATGCGTGGTTCCGGACGGTTTTTATCCGGCATATATAAGCGGCTGCTGGCGCTGTGCGCCGCCGTCGGGCTGATCTGGCAGCTGGGGCTGTTCTCCGGCGCGCCCCGCTGGGGGGCGCTGCGTCTTTACACGGTGCTGGTGGAGCTGCTGTGTCTGATCTATTTCACCGTGGACGAATATTGGGTGCTGCTGCGGGGAAAGAATTGGTGGTCGGTGATCAAGGGCGCTTTGACGATGGCGGCGGTCGCCTCCGGCCTGTTGGCGTATTCGGTCCTCGGTCGGGGCCCGCTGGCGCTGCTGCGGGCGGGTCTGGTGGCGCCGCTGCTCCACTATGCGGTGCCGCTGATGACGGTGCTGGACTGGCTGCTGTTTGACCGCAAGGGCAGCTTTCGCCCCACCGATCCGCTGGTGTGGGCGGTTTTCCCGAATCTCTATCTTCTTTATGCCACAGTGCGGGGCTTTCTGCTCCCGCCGGTGTTCGGCGGCAGCCGGTTCCCCTATGCCTTTATGGATTATGACGCGCTGGGCGTGGGGCGGGTGCTGCTCCACTGGCTGGTGTTCAATCTGGCGTTTTTGTGTTTGGGATATTTGTTCTGGCTCGTGGACTGGTTTGCCGGCGGCAAACGGAAATGAGCCGGTTGCGACCCTCAGCTGCGTCTCTGGCGCGGCTGAGGGTCTTTTGCCGGACGGCTGTCAAAAAAATAACGGTTCGGAACGGATAAGTTATTCTTGTTTTTGGCACAATTTATGGTAGAATAGGAGCAGAGCGCCTGTCCCCTGACGGCGCATACGTAGCGAAACGGAGTGAACAATAGACGATGACGAAACGAACTTTTCGCCACGGCATCCATCCCCACAATGACGGCAAGGCGCTGACGGCGGATGCCGCCATCCGGGAATTTCGCCCGGCGGGCGAGGCGGTGTATCCGCTGGGACAGCATATCGGCGCCCCGGCGCAGCCGGTGGTGGCGGTGGGCGACCCGGTGCTGGTGGGGCAGATGCTGGCGCAGCCCAACGGCTTTGTGTCGGCGGCGATCTGCAGCGCCGTGTCCGGCAAGGTGAAGGCCATCGAGCCCCGCATGACGGTGAGCGGCAAGGAGCAGCTCTCTGTTGTGGTGGAGAACGACGGGCGGTTCACCCCGCAGCCCGCGCTGGGACAGGCGCGGGACCCGGAGCGGATGACGGGGGAGGAAATTCTCGCCGCCATCCGGGATGCGGGCATTGTGGGACAGGGCGGCGCCGGTTTCCCCACCCATGTGAAGCTGACCATGAAGCCGGGGGTCTCCCCCGACACGTTGCTGATCAATGCCGCCGAGTGCGAGCCGTATCTCACCTCCGATTACCGGATGCTGCTGGAGAATACCGACGAGCTGCTGGAGGGCATCGGGGTGCTGCTGCGGCTGTTCCCCGAGGCGCAGGCGGTGATCGGTATTGAGGATAATAAGCCGCAGGCGATCCGGCGGCTGCGGCAGGCGGTGGGGGACAACCCCCGGCTGCGGGTGCAGGTGCTGAAGACCAAGTATCCCCAGGGGGGCGAGCGGATGCTCATTTATGCGGTCACGGGGCGTAAGGTCAGCGCCGCCGGACTGCCCATCGACGCCGGGTGCGTGGTGACGAATGTGTCCACGGTGGTTTCCGTCGCCCGGGCGGTGTGTCGGCAGATTCCCCAGATTTATACGGTGATGACCGTCACCGGCGACGGCGCGGCGTCCCCCTGCAACCTGCGGGTGCCGGTGGGCAGCAGCCACCGGGAGGTGCTGGAGGCGGCCGGCGGGCTGAAAGGGGAGCCGGAGAAGATTATCTCCGGCGGTCCTCTGATGGGCATGGCCATGGCGACGCTGGACGTGCCGGTGGTCAAGACCTCCTCCTCCATTCTGGCCATGGAGCGGGACGAGGTGGCGCTGTGGGAGCCCAGCGCCTGCATCCGCTGCGGCCGGTGCATCCGGGTCTGCCCGGAGAATCTGGTGCCGGTGGAGATGGCGCGGGCGGCAGACAGCTCTGATCTGGAGGCGTTTCAGAAGCTGGGGGGTGCGGAGTGCATCGCCTGCGGCTGCTGCACCTATGTCTGCCCCGCAAAACGGCGGCTGACCCAGAGCTTTCAGTATGCCCGCACGGCGGTGGCGGCGGAACGACGGCGCGCAGCCGCCAAGAGAAAGGATGTGTGACCTATGCTGAACGGTTCGGTATCCCCGCATATCCGCAGCGGTGAATCCACCGCTACGGTCATGCGGGATGTGGCGATCGCCCTCATTCCGCCGCTGGCGGTGGGGGTGTTCGTGTTCGGGCTGCGGGCGCTGGTGCTGATTCTCGTCAGCGCCGCCACCTGTATGCTGACGGAATATGTGTACGAAAAGCTGATGAAGCTGCCGGTGACGGTGGCGGACGGCAGCGCCCTGGTGACGGGACTGATTCTGGCGATGAATCTGCCCGCCACGGTGCCGGTGTGGGTGCCGGTGATGGGGGGCGTGTTCGCCATCGTGTTTGTGAAGCTGCTGTTCGGCGGCTTGGGACAGAATATGATGAACCCGGCGCTGGCTGCCCGGTGTTTTCTCATCATTTCCTTCCCGGCGCTGATGGGCGGCGCTATGCCCGCCGTGGGCAACCTGCTGGGCGGGGATGTGTTCGGCGGATTTCTCCAGCGTATGGGCACCTGGTCGCTGGACGCCACCGCCTCCGCCACTCCGCTGGCGCTGCTGCGGGAGGGACAGACGCTGGATCTGTGGCAGGCGTTCTTCGGATTCCATTCCGGCTGCATCGGGGAGACCAGCACCCTCGCCATTCTGGTGGGGGCGGCGTATCTGCTGGCCCGCCGGGTGATTTCTCCTCGAATTCCGGCGGTGTATGTGGGTAGCACGCTTGTGTTTGTCACCCTGTTCCGGTGGGCGCAGGGGGGCAGCCTGCCCGACGGCAATTACCTGCTGGGACAGCTGGTCAGCGGCGGTCTGATGGCGGGGGCGGTGTATATGGCGACGGACTATGTCACCAGCCCCATCACCGCCGGGGGACAGTGGCTATATGCTCTGCTGCTGGGGCTGCTGACCGCCCTGTTCCGGGTGTTCGGCTCCTCGCCGGAGGGGGTATCCTATGCCATCATCATTGGCAATACGCTGGTGCCGCTGATGGAGCGGGCGACCCTGCCCCGTCCCTTTGGCACCAAGCGGGCGGCGAAAGGGGGGAGCCGGTCATGAAAACAACCCTGAAAAATACCGGCATCCTGCTGGCCATCACGCTGGTGGCGGTGACGGCGCTGGCGTTTGTGCATGAGCTGACGCTCCAGCCCATCGCCCGGGCGGAGCAGGCACAGAAAGCCGCCGCCTACCAGCAGGTGTATGAAACGGCGGCGAGCTTTGACGACTGTCTGGATGCGGCGGCGCTGCAAGCCTTCAACGCCGCCCGCACCGACGGCTCCTCCGTGGAGGAAATTCTGGCGGCGAAGGACGCCGCCGGAGAGACCCTCGGCTATGTGCTGACCGCCATCTCCACCAAGGGCTACGGCGGCGAGATCAAGCTGGCGCTGGGCATCGACAAAACCGGCGCGGTGGTGGGGTACGCCGTCCTCAGTCACAGCGAAAGCCCCGGCTTCGGCGCCAATTGCGAAAACGCCGATGTGCGGGAGCAGTTTATCGGAATCCACAGCGCCGACGAGGTGGACGGCATCTCCGGCGCCACCTATACGACGAAGGCGCTGAAACAGGAGACCGCCGCCGCGCTGGAGCTGGTGGCACAGATGGGAGGGGATCACGGATGATGAAACAGGCTTGGGAACGGATCTATAACGGCATCGTCAAGGAAAATCCCACCTTTGTGCTGATGCTGGGTATGTGCGCCACGCTGGCGGTGACCTCTTCCGCCATCAACGGTCTCGGGATGGGGCTGTCCACGGCGGTGGTGCTGGTGCTGTCCAATACCATGATCTCGCTGCTGCGCCGCATCATTCCCGATGAGGTGCGGATGCCCGCCTATATTGTGGTGATCGCCTCCTTTGTGACGATGGTGCAGCTGCTGTTGCAGGCATATTTGCCCAGCTTGTATACGTCCCTGGGCATTTTCATTCCGCTGATCGTGGTGAACTGCATCATCCTCGGTCGGGCGGAGGCGTATGCGTCGAAAAATCCCGTGTGGCTGTCCGCCTGCGATGGGCTGGGCATGGGGCTGGGGTTCACCTGCTCCCTGACCGCCATCGGTCTGGTGCGGGAGCTGTTCGGCAGCGGTACCGTGTTCGGGCTGCAGGTTATGCCTGCCTCCTATGAGCCGATTGGCATATTGGTGATGGCGCCGGGGGCATTCTTTGTGCTGGCGCTGCTGGCGGCGCTGCAAAACAAGCTGAAAGCCCCCAGCGCCACCAACAAGGATACCCATAAGGACAGCGAGCTGATCTGCGGCGGCAACTGCGCCGATTGCGCCGGCCATGCGGTGTTTGCTCGCAACCACCGGCGTCTGGCGGAACAGAACGCCGCCGAGACCCGCCGGGCGGCGGAGCAAAAGCGCCGCAGCATGGAGGCGGCGAAAACGCAGGAGGGAGGGGACGACCGTGGTTAAAACGTTGCTGCTGACCCTGCTGACCACCACCCTCATCAACAATGTGGTGCTCAGCCAGTTTCTGGGTCTGTGCCCCTTTCTGGGTGTGTCCAAGAGCATTAAAACCGCTGCCGGCATGGGCGCGGCGGTGATCTTCGTCATCACCCTGTCCTCGGCGCTGACCAGTCTCATCTATACCGGCGTGCTGGTGCCGCTGGAGTTGACCTATCTGGAGACCATCGTGTTTATTCTGGTGATCGCCGCCCTGGTGCAGCTGGTGGAGATGGCGCTGAAAAAGCTCAGCCACGGGCTGTATGCGGCGCTGGGGGTGTATCTGCCCCTCATCACCACCAATTGCGCCGTGCTGGGCGTGGCGCTGACCAATGTGCAGAACGGCAACGGCTTCTGGATGAGCGTGCTGACCGGCTTTGGCACGGCGGTGGGCTTTGCCGTCGCCATCGTGATTATGGCGGGGCTGCGGGAGAAGATGGCGCATAACGCCGTGCCCCGCGCCTTTCAGGGGATGCCCATTGTGCTGCTGACCGCCGGATTGATGGCAATTGCGTTTTATGGCTTTTCCGGCCTGCAATTTTAAGGAGGTGGCTGCACGATGTCCATAGGAATTGCCGCCGCCGTAGCGGGCGGCGTGAGTCTGCTCATCGGGCTGCTGCTGGGCGCGGCGGGCAAGGTGTTTGCGGTGAAGACCGATGAAAAGGAAGCGGCGGTGCGGGCGGCGCTGCCGGGAAATAACTGCGGCGGCTGCGGCTATGCCGGATGCGACGCTCTGGCGGCCGCCATCGCCCGGGGCGAGGCGCCCCCCAATGCCTGCCCGGTGGGCGGCTCGGCGGTGGCGAAAGAGATCGCCGAGATCATGGGGGTGGAGACCACCGCCGTCCAGCGGCAGGTGGCGTATGTCCACTGCGCCGGCACCTGCGAGGCGCAAAAGCTCAGCTATCAATATTACGGGGCGCAGGATTGCCGACAGGCGGCGGTCGCCCCCGGCCATGCAGGGAAAGCCTGCGCCTACGGCTGCTTTGGACTGGGTACCTGCGTGTCGGTGTGTCCCACCGGCGCCATCCGTCTGGAGGAGGGGGTGGCGGTGGTGCAGCCGGAGGACTGCATCAGCTGCCGCCAGTGTGTGGCGGCGTGCCCTCAGAAGATTATCGGGATGCGGCCGGATAATGCCGCCATCGAGGTGTGCTGCTCCTCCGACGATTTCGGCAAGGCGGTCAAGGCGGTCTGTTCCGCCGGCTGCATCGGCTGCGGCATCTGCCAGAAGGTGTGCCCCACCGGCGCCATCAAGGTAACGAACCATCTGGCGCGGGTGGATCACGCGCTGTGCACCGGCTGCGGCGCCTGCGTGGAAAAATGCCCGGTGCAGGTGATCCGGGTGCAGCCCGCCGGACTGCATCAAGAATAAAGGAACTATTTTCCAATAGCCTGTAAGCATAGTTTTATCGGTTTTGTCGCATAGTAGGGATAAGAGCCGGCGACGGCTTTCGGCGGGCGTTTTTGCGGTTGCCCGCCGTCAAAACGTAAGGAGAGAAACCGATGAAACGATGGTGTATAGGACTGCTGGCGGCGCTGCTGCTGTGCGGGCTGGCGGCGTGCGGCGGCAAGGATGCCGACAATACCGCCTCGGGCGGCACCGCCGCCGATACGAAGCTGGGGCTGGGCTGTGTGGCCACCCGGATGATGGAGGCGGACGACACGACCCGGGTGAAGATCACCGCGGCAGCCGTGGCGCTGGACAAGGACGGGAAAATCCAGAATTGCCGGGTGGAGGAGACCGCGTATACGGTGTCTGCCGACGGCAAGCCGCTGGACGCGGCGGCGCTGGTGGCCAAGGGAGAGCAGGGGGACGCCTACACGCTGACTGAGGAGGACACCGGCAAGGATGCCACGCTGAAAACCTCCTGGGAGCAGCAGGCGCACGCCTTTGCCACCTTTGTGCGGGGCAAGACCGCCGGAGAGGTCAGCGGCATTGCCGCCACCGACGGTAAAAGCGCGGCCATCGAGGGCTGCGATCTGGTGATCACCGATTTCATTGAAGCGGTGCGCAAGGCGGCAGACGGCGCGAAAACCGCCGCCGTGGGCACGGGAGACGAGCTGCGACTGGCCATGACCACGACGAAGAACAGCGAATCCACCGATGCCGCTCCCCAGTTTGATACCGAGCTGGCGGCGGTGGCGGTCAACGGCGGCAAGATCACCGCCTGCATGACCGATACGCTGCAGGCCAAGCTGACGGTGGAGGACGGGAAGTTCACCACCGTGTCCGGCGCCGTCGAGACCAAGCGGATGATGGGCGACGGCTACGGCATGAAAGGCGCCAGCAGCATCAAGAAGGAATGGTATGAGCAGGCGGACGCCTTTGACCGCTGGTGCGTGGGAAAAACGGCGGACCAGCTGAGCGGGCTGAAGCCCGATGCCTCCGGCAAGGTGGACGGCATTTCCGGCTGCACCATCGGCGTGTCCGGGATGCTGAATAACGTGATGAAGGCTGTGAAAGAATAGAGACGAGACCGCACAGAGCTGCCGGACGGGCTCTGTGCGGCGCTGTCGGAGAAACGGTAAAGGAGGGGACGGAATGAAACGGCGGCTGCTGTGTCTGCTGCTGGCGGCTCTGCTGGCGGTGGGGCTGACCGGCTGCGGAGAGACCGGACGCCGTTCCGTCACCTATACCGATGTCTTTGATACCGTGACTACGCTGACCGCCTATGGCGTCTCGCAGACGGAATTTTCCGCCGGAGCCCAGCGGCTGCACGAAAAGCTGCTGGAATACCATCGGCTGTACGACATTTATACCGACTATGCGGGGGTTGCCAATCTGAAGACCCTCAATGACCGCGCCGGGGGCGACCCGGTGGCGCTGTCCGCCCCGGTGCTGGATCTGCTGGAATACGGGCTGCAAGCCTATCGGGACACCGACGGCCGGGTGAATATTCTGTTCGGGGCGGTGCTGGAGCTGTGGCACGCCTGTCGTCAGCAGGCGCAGCAGCAGCCGGAGGCGGCGACGCTGCCGGATACGGCCGCTCTGCGGGCCGCAGCAGCCCACACCGATCCCGCCTGTCTGGTTATCGACCGGGCGGCGGGCACCGCCCGGCTCACCGATGCCGGGGCCCGGGTGGATGTGGGCGCGGTGGCAAAGGGCTATGCGGCGGAGCGGCTGGCGGAATTTGTGCGGCAGGAGCTGGGATGGCGCTGGGCGCTCATCAATGTGGGGGGCAATATCCGGGCCGTGGGCGGCAAGGGAGCTGAAAACCGCCCCTTCATCATCGGCCTGCAAAACCCCGATACCGACTCGGCCAGGACGTACATCGCCACGGTGAGTCTGGCCGAGGGGGCAGTGGTCACCAGCGGCGACTATCAGCGGTATTATACGGTGGATGGGCAGCGTTATGCCCATATTATTGATGTGGATACTCTGTATCCCGCCGCCCGGATGCGGGCGGTGAGCGTGGTGTGTGCCGACAGTGCCCGGGCAGATGTGCTGTCCACCGCGCTGTTCACCCTGTCGGTGGAGGCGGGGCAGCAGTGGGTGGACGAGCTGCCGGGCGTGGAGGCGCTGTGGGTGTGTATGGACGGCAGTCTGGCGTATTCCGCCGGATTCGGCGCCTATCTGACGGAGGAGATCGGGTGAACGCAAAGCGAGTGGAAGCAGGCCCCCGGCGGTATCGCTCGCCCTCCCGCTGGGGGGCGCTGGGACTGATGCTGCTGCTGTCAGTGGGGCTGGTGGCCGGTTCGGTGTGGGGATATACGACGCTGCGGGCAGACTATGCCCACGGGACGAATGCGGCGGTATCCCTGACAGGGGCCGAGGAGCTGCCGGTATCGCCGGCACAGACGGAGCAATATCACGTGCTCTCCGCCGCCCGGGCGCTGGATGCGGCGGGGCGGGTCAGCGGCTATGTGGTGGTGACGGCGCGGCAGGGGTATAAATCGGAGATCCGGGTGCAGTCCACCTTCACCGCCGACGGGGATACGCTGGCGGGGATCCGGGTGCTGTCCCAGCACGAGACGGAGTATCTGGGCGCGCGGATCGCCACCGAGGACTTCGCCGCCGATTTTGCGGGACGGAAGATGCCCCTCAAGCTGGCGGATTCCGCCCGGCTTGGCTCGCCGGTGGACGGTCTGTCCGGTTCCACTATCTCCGCACAGGCGGTGGTGGATGGGGTGAACGCCGCCCGGGAGTTTTTGCAATCCACAATACAGACAGGATATTAGAGAACCTGATATCCTGTCTGTAAAAGCATCTACATAGGAGCGGAGGGCAACGCATGGCGGAGAACAATGTCCGGCGCTGGCGTCGGGGAGACAGCTGGTTGGTGGCGGCGGTGCTGGCGGTATCGCTGGTGCTGGCGGTCTGTTTGTGGCTGTCCCCCCGGCAGGGAGCGACGGTGGTAATTTCCGTGGGCGGCCGGGTGACGGAGACGCTGCCGCTGGATGAGGATGCCCGACGGCTCATACAGGGCGAGGGCGGGGTCAATCAGCTGGTGATCGAGGGCGGGCAGGTCCGGATCACCGAGGCCGACTGCCCGGACGCCCTCTGCGTGCGCCACGCGGCGATTTCCCGCCCGGGACAGAGCATCCTCTGCCTGCCCCATCGGGTGGCGGTGACGGTGGTGGGTCGGGAAACCGTCATCGACGGAGAAACCGGCTGAAAGGCGGCGGCTCCGCCGCGGACGAATGCTGTCTCCGGGGGCGGGGAGCCGCCGCGGCCGACGGAGCCGCGCTGGATGGCTTGAGGGACGCCGCTCGCCCGATTCCGCAATGAAAGGCAGGTCCTACCCATGAAACGAAAGACGGCTCTGTACGGGCTGCTGGTGGCGCTGGCGTTCATCGTCAGCTATCTGGAGAGTCTGATCCCGTTGCCCATCGGTATCCCGGGGATCAAGCTGGGACTGGCCAACGGCGTGGTGCTGGTGGCATTGTATCGGCTGCGGTGGTGGGATGCGCTGGCGGTGAGTGTGCTGCGCATTCTGTTGGCGGGGCTGACTTTCGGCAGCCCGGTGAGTATGCTGTATAGTCTGTGCGGCGGGCTGCTGAGCCTGGGGGCGATGGTGCTGTGCCGCCGCAGCGGACGGTTCAGCGTGATGGGGGTGAGCATGGCCGGGGGCGTCTGCCATAATATCGGCCAGCTGGCGGCCGCCGCGGTGCTGCTGGGCACCCGGCAGGTGCTGTGGTATGCGGCGGCGCTGCTGCCGGTGGGACTGCTCACCGGCGGGTTGATCGGGGCGCTGGCGGCGCAGCTGCTGCCCCGGCTGGAAAAATTGCGGTGAAAGCACGGATATAGGAGAACGGGCATGGTGTTGACAAAGGATAAATCGTTCTATCGGTCGCTGGTGGCACTGGCGGTGCCGATGATCTTACAGAATCTCGTGACCTACGCGGTGGGACTGGCGGACAATCTGATGATCGGTTCGCTGGGGGATGCCGCCGTGTCCGGCGTGTATATGGGCAACCAGATTCAAACGGTGCTGCAGGTGCTCAGCGGCGGCATCGAGGGCGGCATCCTGCTGCTGGCGGCGCAATACTGGGGCCGGCGGGACACCGAACGGGTGCGCCGGGTGGTGGCGGTGGGCGTCACCTTTGCGCTGGCGGCGGGGCTGCTGTTTTCCGTGGTATGTACGGTGTGTCCGGCGGCGCTGCTGCGGGTGTTCACCCCCCAGCCGGAGGTGATCCGGGAGGGGGTCAATTATCTGTCCTTTCTGTGCTATTCCTATGTGTTTTTTGCCCTGACCCAGGCGCTCATCGCCGCCATGCGCAGCGTAGAGGTGGCCCGGGTGGGGCTGCTGGTGTCGGTTTGCTCGCTGGCGGTGGATGTGACCCTCAATTACATATTCATTTTCGGCAAGCTGGGTGCGCCGGCCATGGGGGTGCGGGGCGCGGCGCTGGCGACCCTCATCGCCCGTATCACCGAAACGGCGGTGATCGTTTTGTATGTGCGGCTGGCGGATAAGCGGCTGCGGTTCCGTTTCGGCGCGCTGCTGCACCCGGATCGGGAGATTTTTCGCGATTTCGTGCGCTATGGGGTGCCGCTGATGGCAGGGCAGCTGGTATGGGGCGCCAATCTGCTGGCCAACAGCATGATCCTTGGGCGGTTCTCCGAGGCGGTCATCACCGCCACCAGCGTGGCCAACACGGCCAATAATTTCATGTATGTGGGCATCAACGGTCTGGCGGCGGCGGTGGGTATCGTCATCGGCAAGACCGTCGGCTCCGGCGACCTGAGCCGTATCCGGGAGTATTCCCGCACGGTGCAGGTGCTGTTCGCCGGGCTGGGGCTGCTGTTCGGCGGAATGTTTCTGTTGGCGCGGACGCCCTTCATCGGCCTGTATGACATTTCCCCGGCGGCGGTGGGCTACTCCCGTCAGTTCATGGGGGTGCTGGCGGTGACCACCATCGGCACCTGCTATCAGTATCCCTGTCTGTTCGGGCTGGTGAAAAGCGGTGGCGACGTGAAGTTTGTGATGCTCAACGACACGATTCATGTGTTCCTCGTCGTGATTCCGGCGGCGTTGATCGCGGCGATGTGCGGGGCGGCTCCGGTGGTGGTGTTTGCCTGCCTGAAAGCCGACCAGATACTGAAATGCATCCCGGCGTTCTTTAAGATCCGCCGCTACGACTGGATGAAAAACCTCACCCGTAGCGAGGAAACTGCCGATTAGCGGCACGCTTTGGCAGAAAATACTGGACAAACCCGCCAAAAGGTGGTATACTGAAACTCAATACGTTGTATCGCTAAGGAGGCTATCCACTATGAATCATATGAAACGACTGGCGTGCGCGGTGCTGGCACTGGCGCTGTGCGGCGCTTTTCTGCTGACGGGCTGTTCGGCGCCCCGTCTGACCATCGGCGGCACCCCCGATACGGCCGCCACCATCGGGGACACCACCCTGTCCACCGGTGAATATCTGGCGTATCTGTATAACTCTTTCTATAATCTGTACTATTCTCAGGGGCTGTATCAGTATGCCCAGTATGGCTATGATGTATGGGCGCAGGAGTATACCTACGGCGAGGGCGACGATGCCCAGAAGGTGAAATTCGACGAGTATCTCAAGCTGTCGGCGCAGGATGCGGCGGTGCGGCAGGTGGCGCTGCGGCAGCTGATGGATAAATATGGGGTCTCCTGGAACACCGAGGAGCAGACGGAGCTGGAGAAGAATCTGGAGAATGTCAAGGCGGACAGCTATCTGTCGCTGGGCATCAACAAGGAGCACTTCGTCAAGGTCACCAAGGAGCTGAGTCTCAACGAGACCGGCCTGTTCTACGGCCTGTACGGCGAGGGCGGCCAGCGGGAAATGAGCGAGGCCGACCGCAAGACGTATTTCGACGAGAATTATCTGTCCTATAAGATGATCTCCATTTCTCTGACCGACTCCAACGGCTCGGAAATGACCGACGACGCCAAAAAGGAAGTCACCGATAAGCTGGAGGGCTATCTGGCGGAATACAACAAGAGCGGCAACTTCGATGCGGTGATCGACGCGTATAACCACTCCCAGGAGAGCGATCAGGATCACGAGCACGAGGCCAGTAAGGACGAGGATAACCGCAAGAATATCGACGGCAAAACCGCCACCGACGAGGATCTGGTCAAGGCCATTCGCTCCGTGGAGGTGGGGAAGGCGCAGGTCGTCACCTACAAGGCCAACGGCTCCACCGCCACGGCGGCGCTGATCCTGCGGCTGGATATCCATACGCCGGAATCCCTGTTCACGGACGAGACCAAGAACATCATCCGGGGCGCCAAGTACGACGAATTTGACGCGGAGGTGAAAGAGGCGGTCAAGGGTCTGACCGTCAGCTTTAATAAATCTGTGGTCAAAAAGTGCGATCCCAAGAATTTTACCACCGACGCCGCATAAATTAAGACCGATGAAACGGAGCCGCGACAATACCGTCGCGGCTCCGTTTTTGCGTGGTCGGGGGGTTCTGCCGCCCGTTTCCGGCGGTGGCCGGGGCGGCACTCAGCTGGTATAGTCCTCCAGCAGCACCGACAGCTCGTCCCGGTCGGCGGCGGGGATCCCGGCGCGCAGCCGCTCCTGCTCCTCGGCGGGCAGCGCTTCCACCGGAGAGTCGAACACCTGCATGGGGTAATCGCTGCTCCCCTCAAACACCGCCACCTGTCCCTCGTATGCCCGGATGGTATAGGCGGGGGTGGGCTCGGTGTCCGCCGGCGCGGGAATGACCGTGCGGAACAGAATGAACAGCGTGACGGCGGCCAGCAGCAGCGCCGCCGCCAGCGCCAGGATCACGGTGCGCGCGGTGGTATTCACAGACATCGCCTCGTTTCGTGTGAGTTGGCCTTAGTATTTCCGCCGACAGAGGAAATATGTGGCTTTGCCGGAGAAAAGCAGCCGCGTCCCGCTGAAAGCGGCGAAAAGTGGTGAAAAAATGCAAAAAATCGGCGAGAAAGGGCTTGGATGGGCAGAAATTTCCGATTTTTGGTTTGACATTTGCCGCGTTTTGCAATACTATTAGAGTGTCTGTTTATACTCATATGGATCGGATGCCGCCCGCGGCACAGCGGGGCGCAGACATCCGTCCGCTGCCCGGGCGGCAAGGCTGCCGCCGACGGGGCAGAGCATACCGAAGGAGGAAACGGAAGCATGGCAAAAAAACGAGGGCTGTCGGCCGCTAACGCTAAGCGCTGGGCGCGACAGCTTCCGGATAAAGCGAAGCAGGCGGCGCGGGAGCTGGTGCATCCCACGGCGAAGACCAAAGCGCGCCGGAAGCGCACGTTCCACCGGGTCGGGCAGCTGGTGCTGACCATGGTGCTGGTGGGGGTGATCTCCGTATGCATCGTGGGCAGCGTGCTGGTGGTGTATATGGTCAACCATTTCGACGCCGATAGCTATCTGCCGGTGCTGGGCGAGATGTCCATGGACACCCGCTCGGTCATTTATGTGCAGAATGAGGCGGAGCAATGGGAGCCGTACCATAATCTGCTGGGGGGCAACTCGGTCTGGACGGATCTCAATGAGATTCCGGTGCACCTGCAAAACGCCCTCATCGCCATCGAGGACGAGCGGTTCTGGGAGCACGACGGCGTGGACTGGAAACGCACCGTCGGTGCCATGGTGAACCTGGTGGTGAACCGGGTGTTCCATATCGGCAATACGGAGTACGGCGGTTCCACCATCACCCAGCAGCTCATCCGGGTCACCACCCAGAATAAAGACCACAGCATCAAGCGTAAGGTCAACGAGATTCTGGCGGCGGTGGAGCTGGAGCGCAACGAATCCACCAAGCAGCAGGTGCTGGAGGCCTATCTGAATAACCTCCCCCTGACCGGCGACCTGGTGGGGGTGGGCATCGGCGCCCGCTATTATTTCGGCAAAGAGGTGCAGGAGCTGGATCTGGCGGAGAGCGCCGTGCTGGTGAGCATCACCAACAACCCCAGCCAATACGACCCCTATGCCCACCCGGAGAATGTGCGGCAGCGGCAGCGCATCGTGCTGGCGAAGATGTATGAGCTGGATATGATCTCCAAGGACGAATATCTGCAGGCCGTCAACGAGGAGCTGGTCTTTAAGAGCAGCGCCGTCCATCAGCAGGTGCAGGATTACTATGTGGACCTGGTGGTGGAGGATGTGATCCGCGACCTGATGGAGGAATACGGCTACACCTACAATTATGCCGCCAACATGGTCTATTACGGGGGACTGAGCATCTATTCCGCCGAGAACCCCCGGCTGCAAAAGGCCGTGGAAGCGGTATACACCAACGAGAAGAACTATCCCGCCCATCGGGAAAAGGATACGGAGGATCCCCAGACGGCCTTTTTTGCCGTGGACTACGACGGCAAGGTGATCGCCACCATCGGCGGGCGGGGCGAAAAGACCGCCAACCGGGTGCTGAACCGCTCCACCCAGTCTACCCGGTCCCCCGGCTCCTCCATCAAGCCTCTGTCCGCCTACGGACCGGCCATTGCGGAGAATATCGTGCATTATTCCTCGCTGGTGCGGGATGCGCCCATCGAGCTGCCCAACGGCACGAAATGGCCCCATAACTATAACGTCAAGGGCACCCCGGATAACGGCGATGTGCTGCTGGGCGTGGGTCTGCAAAAATCTCTCAACACCGTGGCGGCGCGTCTGGTGCAGGAGCTGACCCCCCAGCGCAGCTTTGACTATGCCACCAAGACCTTCCAGCTGTCCACTCTGCTGGAGGCCAAGGCGGTCAACGGCTCTATCAAGACGGATATTGCGCTGGCGCCTATGGCGCTGGGCGCCTTCACCGACGGCGTGACCGTCCGGGAGATGGCGGCGGCCTACGGCGTATATGGCAGCGGCGGATTTTACAATAAGCCTTTCACCTATTATAAAGTGGTGAAAGGGGACGACGAATCCACCTCCACTCTGCTCACCGGCGGCAAGAAAACCACCATGGTGCTGGATGCGGAGACCTGCTATGTGATGATCCGGCTGATGAACCGGGTTACGACGCTGGGCACGGCGGCGGATATCGCCAAATCCTGGCCGGGCTGGGAGACCTACGGTAAGACCGGTACCTCCGAGACCAACCGGGATGTGTACTTTACCGGCGGCACTGCCTATTATGTGGCGGCCAGCTGGTTCGGCTATGACAATAACCAGGTGATGATCGGCACCCAGACGGGCTATGCCCGGCGGCTGTGGAATCTGGCCATGAAGGCGCTGCACACCAATCTGGAGATCAAGGGCTTCACCGCACCGGAGGGGGTGCAGACGCTCAAATACTGCACCACCACCGGGCAGCTGGCCACCGATACCTGTCCCGGCACCGACACCGGGTACTATAAGTCCGTGAATATCCCGCCGCTGTGCACCGCCCATCCGGGCAATCCGCTGAATGTGGCGGAGGATCCGGGCACCACCGAGCCGTCGGACGGGGAGACCGGCGACGGGAGCACAACGACCACCACCACCGGCACGGATACCACGACCTCCGCCACGCAGCCCGGCGAGACCACCGCCCCTGCCGCCACCACGACCACCAAGGCGTCGTCCGACGCCGAGGATGACACACGGGGGTGACAGGGTGAAACGGCAAGTCTCCCCTGCGGAGAATCGAAAGAAGCAGTTTGTGCTGGTGGATACCGGCGTGCTGCCGGATGTGGTGCTGCGCACCCTGAAAGCCAAGCGGCTGTTACAGACCGGCGGCGCCGCCACCGTGTCCGAGGCGGTGAAAACGGTGGGGCTGTCCCGCACGGCGTTTTATAAATACCGGGATGCGGTGCTGCCCTATGACGAGGATACGGCCGGGCGCACTATCACGGTGCATCTGATGCTGCGGCATACGCCGGGGGTGATCTCCCGGGTGCTGGACGGTTTCGCCCGGGCGGGCGCGAATATTCTCACCGTGAATCAGAATATTCCCTCCGGCGGCGTGGCGAATGCCTCCGTCTCCGCCCGCATCGACCAATTGGTGATGCCGGTGAGCGAATTTCTCAGCCAGCTGGAGCGGATCGAGGGCGTCCAGCGGGTCAACGGCGTCACCGACCGGGAACAGAAAGAACGGTAATACACTCAGACTGTATGGAAAAAGGATGGAACCCATGATTTCAATTGCGATTTTAGGCCACGGGGTGGTCGGCTCCGGTGTGGCGGAGGTGCTGCATCATAACGCCGCCGGCATCCGGGCCAAGGCGGGTCAGGCCATCGAGGTGCGCCGGATATTGGATCTGCGCGCTTTCCCCGATCTGCCCTATGCCGATCGGTTCACCACCGATTTCAGCGAGATTTTAGAGGACCCGGACATCCGCATCGTGGTGGAGACCATGGGCGGTCTGCACCCGGCCTACGATTACGTGAAGGCGTGTCTGGAGCGGGGCAAGAGCGTGGTCACCTCCAATAAGGAGCTGGTGGCCGCCAGAGGCGACGAGCTGCTGGCCATTGCCCGGGAGCATAACCTGAATTTCCTGTTCGAGGCCAGCGTGGGGGGCGGTATTCCCATTCTGCGCCCCATCGACCAGTGTCTGGCCGCCAACGAAGTGTTCGAGGTGGCGGGGATTCTCAACGGCACCACCAATTTCATGCTCACGAAGATGATCCGGGAGGGTATGTCCTTCGACGGGGCGCTGGCGCTGGCGCAAAAGCTGGGCTATGCGGAGCGCAACCCGGCGGCGGACGTGGAGGGTGCCGATGCCTGCCGCAAAATTGCCATTCTGGCATCGCTGGCGTTCGGCAAGCACGTCCATCCCGAGGAGGTCTATACCGAGGGCATCACCGGCATCACCGGCGAGGATGTGGCGTATGCCGCCGCTTGCGGCGGGGTCATTAAGCTCATCGGGCGGGTCACCCGCACCGAGGACGGCCACCTGTTCTGTCTGGTGGCGCCTATGATCCTGCCCCGGGAGCATCTGCTGGCGGGCGTGGACGATGTGTATAACGGCATCATGGTGCGGGGCGACAGCGTGGGCGATGTGGTGTTTGTCGGCCGGGGCGCCGGCAAGCTGCCCACCGCCAGCGCCGTGGTGGCGGATGTCATCGACGAGGTGAAGCATCTGCAGGCCCGCAAATACCTGTTCTGGGGTCCCGGCGAGCCGGGATACGTCCGGGATCATCGGTTGGCCGCCGCCACCATGCTGCTGCGGTTCTCCTGCGCGGAGGACGCCGGGGCGCTGGTGCAGATCGGCCGGGCTTTCGGCGATGTGCGGATGGTGTCGGTGCCGGATGCCCCGGAGAATGAGGTGGCGTTTATCTCCCCCAGTATGCCGGAATGCCTGCTGATGGAGAAGATCGGCGGATTCACCGGCATGACCCTGACCCGGGCGCTGCGGTTTTACGGGCGATAAGCCCCGCAGGCATAATCCGTCGCAGGGATGAACTACATATAGATAACCGGCATAAGACCGCCGCTTCCACGGCGGCAGATTGGAGATGGGGGAACGATGTTAGTAGTACAGAAATTCGGCGGCAGCTCCGTAGCGGACGCCAAACGGGTGATGCACGTGGCGCAGATCGTCACCGACACCTATAAGCAGGGGAACGACGTGGTGGTGGTGGTGTCTGCTCAGGGGGATACCACCGACGACCTGATTGCCAAGGCGGAGGAGCTGAATCCCCGGGGCAGCAAGCGGGAGATGGATATGCTTATGGCGGCGGGGGAGCAGATCTCCATATCCCTGCTGGCCATGGCGATCGACACGTTGGGCTTTCCCGCCATTTCGCTGCTGGGCTGGCAGGCGGGATTCGAGACCAACAGCGCGTACAGCTCCGCCCGCATCAAGCGGGTGCGCCCGGAGCGCATCCGGGCCGAACTGGATAAAAAGCGCATCGTGGTGGTGGCGGGCTTCCAGGGGCTGAATAAATACGACGATGTGACCACCCTGGGGCGTGGCGGCTCGGATACCAGCGCGGTGGCCATCGCCGCCGCCATGCACGCCGACCTGTGTCAGATTTATACCGATGTGGAGGGCGTATACACCGCCGATCCCCGTAAGGTCCCCGGGGCGCTGAAGCTGCCGGAAATCACCTATGACGAGATGCTGGAGCTGGCCACCTCCGGGGCGCAGGTGCTGAATAACCGGTCGGTGGAAATGGCGAAAAAATACAGTGTGGAGCTGGAGGTGCTGTCCAGCATGACAAGCGCGCCCGGCACCAAGGTCAAGGAGGTAACGAAAATGGAAAAAATGCTCATCAAAGGCGTGGCAAAGGACGACAGCGTAGCGCGAATTTCGGTGGTGGCGCTGCCGGATAGCCCCGGTATTGCGTTCAAGGTATTCTCCCGGGTGGCGAAAGCCCATATCCCGGTGGATAATATCCTCCAGTCGGTGGGTCGGGACGGCACCAAGGATCTGGCGTTCACCGTACCGGCCCGCAGCGGTGAGGAGGCCGTGGCGGCGCTGCAGGAATTCTGCGATATGATGGGCGCCAAGGAGCTGCGGTGCGAAACGGATGTGGCGAAGATTTCCATTGTGGGCGCCGGCATGGAGACCCATGAGGGGGTGGCTGCCGGGATGTTTGAGGCGCTGTCCGACGCCAACATCAATATCCAGATGATCTCCTCCAGCGAGATTCGGGTGTCGGTGCTGGTGGCGAAGGCGGACGCCGACCGGGCGGTGACGGCGGTACACAATTATTTCTTCGATAAATAAAACGGCAGGAGGGACCCCCTATGGCGGACAAGAAAGAGACCCTGGTCATCTGCTTTGCCAACAATAAGGGCGGCAGCGGAAAATCCACCACCTGCGCCAATGTGGGCTATGCGCTGGCGCAGATGGGGCGGCGGGTGCTGCTGGTGGACGGCGATATGCAGCTGAATCTGAGCCTGTCCTTCTTCCCGGAGGAGGAAGTGCTGGCCATGGCGCAGAGCGAAAAGAACCTCTATTACGCCATCCGGGAGCAGAAGCCCCTCACCGACTATATCATTCCCACCGCCTATGCGGGGCTGGATCTCATCCCGTCCTCCACCCTTATGAGCGGCATCGAGTATGAGCTGTTCACCAAGTGGCAGCGGGAAATGATCCTTAAGAACTGTCTGGCGCCGGTGCGGGAGAGCGGGGTCTACGATTATATCCTGCTGGACGCGCCGCCCACCCTGGGCGGCTGGGTGATGAACCTGCTGTGCGCCGCCGATCGGCTCATTCTGCCGGTGGAGGCCAGCCCCTGGGGGCTGTTCGGGCTGGCGAATATGTTTGAATTCACCGCCACCGTGCGGCAGATGAATCCCGCTCTGTCGCTGATGGGCATCGTGCTCACCAAGGTGTCGGTGCGGAAGAACTACTTTAAGCAGACCATGGAGACCCTCCACAGCATGGAGGACGTATCGGTGTTTGAAACCGTTATCCGGGTGGATAGCTCGGTGGAATGGGCGCAGGACAGCAGCCGACCGGTGGGCGCTTATAAGCCCTCCAGCCGCAGCGCTCAGGAATTTGCTGCGCTGGCAAAGGAGGTGGATACAAATGCCCGTAGGTAAAAACAGTCTGGCGAGAGCCGCCAAGGCGGCCGCCGCTCCGGCGGAGGAGACCGCAGCGCCCGTCGCTGCGGCGCAGGCGTCGGAACAGCCGACGGCCAAAAAGCCGGCATCCAAAAAATCGGCGGCGAAGAAACCGGCGACCAAAAAGGCCCCGGCGGAAAAGACGGCGGAAAAGCCCGCTGCCCCCAAGACCTCGACCAAAAAATCGGCGACCGGGAAACCGGCGGCTCCGAAAGCCCCGGCGAAAAGGCAGCCGAAGAAAACTGCGGCTCCCCAGGAGCCGACCGTCGCCCCCGGCTACGCCGTAGGACAGGAGCTGCCCGTGTGGCTGCTGTGACGGGTGCGGATCGCGCCGCTTTGTCGGCGTACACACAATTGCAGACCGGAAACGGGAGCCGTATCGAAGCGCGCGCTTTGATACGGCTTCTACGGTTGTGGGGCTTTTGCGGAGCTTTGCGCCTTTTTGCGGGCATTCTTGCCGGCAGCTTTGCGGGGCGTTCTTGCCGGCAGCTTTGTCGACTGTCGGCGGTGAAACCGCGCCGCCCGCAAACAAACCGTTGCAAAAAGTGCGGCCGGATGGTACAATGACGATGTGCCCCCACATTTTACAGCGAGGAGAATGGATATGTCCGGGAAAAATCTGGCCATCTATGACGACGAGAACTTTTTCAATAACTATATTGATCTGCGCAATGCCGCAAATAACTACAACGATCTGATCGAGCAGCCGATTGTGCTGGAGCTGCTGGGGGATGTGACCGACCGCTCGGTGGTGGACATCGGCTGCGGATACGGCGCTATGACCGCGAAGATCGCTGCCGCCGGCGCGCGCCGGGTGCTGGGCATCGACGTGTCCGAGAAGATGATCGAGAAGGGCAGACGGGAGAATTCGCATCCCCGCATCACCTATCGGGTGCTGTCGGCCGAGGCGCTGAACACCGTCGAGGAAACCTTTGATATGGCGGTCAGCTGCCTGGCGATCCACTATATTGAGGATTTTGCCGGGCTGTTTGCCGCCGTCGCGGGACGGCTCAATGCGCATGGCGTCTTTGTGTTTTCCATGGAGCATCCCATGTACACCGCCAATTTGACGGGGCAGCAGTGGATCACCGACCCGGACACCGGCGTCCCCACGGGCTATGTGGTGGATCACTACGGCGAGGAGGGGGTGCGGCATATCTCCTGGCTGGGAAAAACCATCACCAAATACCACCACAAAACGGATACCGTGTTCAACGCACTGATCGCCGCCGGATTCCGGCTGGAGCGGGTTATTGAGCCCTCTCCGAGTCGGGAGCTGATCGAACGGGTGCCGAAAACGGCTCAGGAGCTGCACCGCCCGGCCTATCTGATCGTGAAATGTCGAAAAGGATGAGCCTATGAGTTATCCGTACGATCTGTTCATTTCCTTTAAGAATTCCACCGAGGCGGGGCTGACGGCGGATCGCGAGGTGGCGGGTCGGTTCTATGAGACCCTGAGTCGCGGCGGATTCCGGGTGTTTTTCTCCAATACGGTGCTTCCCGACAAGGGAATCGCCAACTATATGCTGGAGATTCAGAACGCGCTGGAGGATTCCGGGGCCATTCTGGTGGTCTTTTCTCAGGCGGAGTATATCTCCCAGGGCTGGGTCGCCCAGGAATGGATGACCTTTCTCAATCTGCTGATGAAGGATCCCGGCCGCCGCATTTACATCTATTCCATTCAGGACGATACCGCCGGGCTGCCCCCGTTTTTGCGGCCGTATGAGTGCTTCGGCGATTTTGATGCGGCCATCGCGCATCTGAACAACGGCTTGCGGCAGGCGGGGTCCGCCCGGACGGAGGGGATCGGCAAGCGGGATTTTCTCAACGCCTATTGGGGGCTGTTCGGCAATACCGACGTGTTCGAGTATATGGACAAGCCCATGCGCGACCCGTTTTATAATTACGCCGTGTACTGTCTGAGAGCGACCTATATCCGCACCGGCGATGCGGATGCGTATATCGACGGTCTGGAGCGGCTGGCCGGGGAACAGAGCAATCCGCTGGCCATGTATCTGCTGAGCCGCCATTACCGGGGGGTACGCAGCCTGAATCTGCCGCTGTCCCGCGAGCTGGCGCAGCGGGCGTGCGGGAGCTTCCGCCGCAAGATCGAAAATTCCGCCCGGGACGGCGAGGTCAGCCTGTGGATCCTCACCGATATGGCGGAATACGACGGGGCGTTCTTCATGTGCGATGTGATCCACGATGTGCTGGATGCTTACGAGGTGAAAACCGACATCCGTGTGCTGACGCCGGATGCATGGGAAGAGGCGCGGTTTGAGGAGCACCGGAAGATCGTGCTGTTCTGGTCGAATGTGGGCATGGAGGTGCCCCAGCCGTTCATTCAGCGGCTGCGGGAGAACCGGGAGCGGGTGCTGATCGGGCTGAATGCTTTCGGCGAGACCGCCTTGCGGTGCAACATACGGGACTGCCGCCTGTTTGAAAACAATACCGCCGACATCACCCGGATCTGTCGGCTGCTGCTGGGGTAGGCGCGGCGATGAGGGAGCGGGCGTTTCCGCCGCGGAATGTGCCCCGGCCTGCGCCGCCCCCGCGGGGGCGGCATTGCGGCTCCGAGGGCGGCGCGGGCCGGCCAGGCCGGCTTAGCCGGAATAAAAGCGGCGCGGCCTTCAAACGGCCGGGCCCCATCGTTTCAGTTAGGAGGAACTTGCATGATCTATCGTAAGGAGATCGACAAGGCCCTGATGTGGCTGTTTGAGACCCAGAATAAAGAGTGCTTCGGCTGGAGCTGGGTGCGGGACATTTCTCCCAATGAGCAGAATACCGCCGAGGTGGTGTATGCCGCGACGCTGTTCTGCGATATTCTGACGGAGAATCAGAAGCAGCTCATCAACGAGGCGGTGCGCGCCTGGCTGCTGCTCCCCCGCAAGCACGCCGTCCTGACCATCGACTGGGTCTGGGTCGGTCTGGCGCTGGAGAAATATGCGGAGCAGTATGCAATCTACGGACCGGACTTCGGCCTGGAATTTGTGAAGAACGATATCAAGGACTGCGTGGAGGCCATTCTGGCGCTGCAAAATCCCGATGGCGGCTGGGGCGACTATAAGCACGATCTGTCCACCACCTTCCGCACGGCTCTGTGCATCGTATTCTTGCAGAGCCAGCGGCAGGTCAGGGACGCGGCGGTGGAAAAGGCGCTGAATGCCGCCGTCGCGTGGCTGCTGCAGCTGCAGAATGAGGACGGCGGCTTTGGGAATGTGCGCAACGCCAATCTGACCGAAAATGTGCTGGCCCTGTATGCCGGGGTGGAGCAGACGATCGTGGAGAATCAGTATGAATCCTCCCAGTCGGCCACCGGCTATGCCCTCTGGGCATTGTCCTGCCGGAACAGGTTTATGTACGGTCGGCCCATCGGCCGGGCGGTGGAATACCTGCGTCGGCGGGATGCATCCGGCGGCTATGAGATCTTCTTCGAGGTGGGAATTCGGCGGGGCACCCTGTTCACCTTCCGGCATTTCGGGGCGGCCTGGATGGGCATTGGGCTGCTGGCCTCGGGCAAATCCGGGTTCACCTCCCCTAAGATCGTGCGGCTCATCAAGCATTTTCTGTCCCTGCAGGACCCCACGAACGGCGGATTTAAGTGCAACGACACCTCCGAGGTCTACACCTGGTCGGACTGCAACGCGCTGATGTTTCTGCGCATGGCGGCGGACGCTCTGAGCGATATGAGCGGCATAGAGTATACCGACATCATTGTGGAATACTTCATGCGGTAAATGCCGCCCGTCCGCCTGCATTTGCGGCGCTTCATGGATCGGACCGGAGGCGTCCCCGTTTCTCAGACGGAATTCCGGAGCAGAACCGTTGAGCAAAGCCAAAGGGTCTGTTATCTGTGTATCGCAGACGGCAGGCCCTTTGGCTTTGCCCGAAAATACGGCCCGCCGGAACGGGGCGCAAGGTCAGCGCCGCGCGCCGTCTCTCCGGCGTATCCGTCTCCGTCGGCGCGCGCAGCCGCCGGGCCGTAAAAAACTTTGTAAAACTCTTGACAAGGAAAAAAACGGGGACTATAATAACCGTAGTTAGCGGATGCTAACCATGCGCCGCTACAGGGCGGCGCAGAATTGGCTGACAACGGTGTTTCACCGGAATGCAAGGAGGGAAAAGCCATGATCAAGACCACGGTAAAAATTGACGGCATGATGTGTTCCATGTGCGAGAGCCATATCAACGACTGCATTCGCAGCAGTTTTCCGGTCAAGAGTGTGAAATCGTCCCATTCCAAGGGGGAGAGCGTTCTGATCTCCGAACACGAGCTCGATGAGGCGGCCTTGCGGGCGGCCATCGAAAAGACCGGCTACCGGGTATTGTCCGTGCAGACGGAAAGCTACATAAAGAAGGGGCTTTTCGGTCGGTTTGGAGGGTGAGCGCTGTGGAAGAGATTGTATCGGCGGCGGTCACCCTATGCATCATCGGTCTGAACGTCTCTGTAAAGCAGGTATGCCGTACCTGCCTGCGGGAGCCGGGTTGGAAACGCAAGTCTCTCTGAGCGAGGGGAATGGAGATCGGGAAGGAAGGAATCGGGACATGGCGATTGTAGAATTTCAGAATGTCAGCCGGGTCTACACCAGCGGCGATCATGAGCTGAAAGCACTGGACGGAGTAGACCTGACGCTGGACGAGGGCAAATTTGTGGTGATCCTCGGCCCGTCGGGGGCCGGAAAAAGCACGCTGCTCAATATGCTGGGAGGGCTGGACAGTCCCACATCGGGCCGAATTCTGGTGTGCGGCAAGGACATCTCCACCCTGTCCAAAAACGAGCTGGCGGACTATCGGGCGGAAACGGTGGGGTTTGTGTTTCAGTTCTATAATCTGATCCCCACCCTGACCGTGCATGAGAATGTGGCGCTGGTCAAGGAGATTGCGCCCCATTCCCTGTCCGCGACAAAAATGCTGGAGGAGGTCGGCCTGGCCGACCACGCGAAGAATTTCCCCTCCGAGCTGTCGGGCGGCGAGCAGCAGCGGGTATCCATCGCCCGGGCGCTGGCGAAGAATCCGAAGATTCTGCTGTGCGACGAGCCCACCGGCGCGCTGGATTCGACCACCGGCGTGCTGGTGTTGAAGCTCCTGCTGAAAATGGCCCGGGAATACGGCAAGACCATCGTCATCGTGACCCACAACCAGAATATTGCCCGGATGGCGGATACGGTCATTCATGTCAAGAACGGCAAGGTTGTATCGGCGGAGGATCAGGCACACCCGGCCTCGGCGGACGAGATCGACTGGTAAAAGGAGCGTTTTTATGTTACTGAAGAAAATGCTCCGCACCGCCTGGAGCTACAAGGCGCAGTTCATTTCCATGATCCTGATGGTGATGCTGGGCGTAGGGATGTTTGTCGGCTTCAATATGGAATGGGTCAGCATCGAAAGCAACATGACCACCTTTTTCGACGATTGCCATTTTGCCGATTACCGGCTGGTGAACGAGAAGGGCTACACGCCGGAGCAGCGGCAAAAGGTCGCGGCCATCGACGGGGTGCAGGCGGCGGCGCGCTTTCTGTCGGTCAATGTGGATGTGCAGGAGCGGGACGGCGACAGCGTGGCGCTGATGGTGACCACCGACCCGGCGGTGTCGTCCTTTGTATCGGTGAGCGGCGACGCATACGATGGGACCAGCGCGGACGGGGTCTGGCTCTCCGACCGGTATGCCGGGGAGAACGATTTCTCTGTCGGAGATACGGTGACGTTTGTTTATCGCAACACGCAAATCACCGGCCGGGTGCAGGGGCTGATCAAGGCCGCCGAGCAGATGATCTGTGTGCGGGACAATACCCAGCTGATGCCGGATTTTTCCACCCATGGCTATGCGTACATTTCCCCGGCCTTATACGAAAAGGCTGTGGGATTCGGCTATTATCCCATGATCCATGTGCTGTCCGATGCGGATAAGGAGACCCTCTCCGAGGCGGTCAACCGGGCGCTGGGGGAAACGACGGTCATGCTCACCAAGGACGATACCCTGTCCTATTCCCAGGCGGAGGGCGAGGTCAGCGAGGGCAAGGCCATGGGGAGCATTCTCCCCGCGCTGTTTCTGCTCATTGGGCTGCTGACCATGGTGACAACCATGCATCGGCTGACGGCCAAGGAGAAAACGCAGATCGGCACCCTCAAGGCGCTGGGTTTCCACGACAGCCGCATCACCCGGCACTATACCGCCTATGCCTTTTTCGTGGCGGTCGTCGGGACGGCGCTGGGCATCGGCATGGGATACGCCGTCGCCTGGTGCATTATGAATCCTGACGGCATGATGGGCACCTATATGGATTTGCCGGAATGGCGGCTGGTTTTCCCCGGGTTCTGCGGGTTGGCGATCGCGCTCATTGTCGTTCTGCTGACCCTCATCGGGTTTTTCTCCGTGCGGACCATGCTGGCGGGAACGGCGGCGGATTCTCTGCGCCCCTATACGCCCAAGCAGATGAAGCCGATGCTCGTCGAGCGCACGCGGCTCTTCCACCGGCTGCCCTTCGGCACCCGCTGGAATATGCGGGATATCGTGCGGCATAAGGCCAGAACGGCCATGAGCCTGGTGGGCATTGTAGGATGCACCATTCTGGTGCTGGCCTCCTTCGGCATGAGGGATACGATGAACGCGTTTCTGGATATGTATTACGACAACGGCCTGCACTATTCCTCCCGCATTTTCCTGTCCGAGACGGCGACGGATGCAGAGCGCCGGGAGATCATCGACCGGTATACCGGCGATTACGGCGGCTCGGTCAGCGTGCAGACGGACGGCAAGACCGTCTCGCTGGATGTGTACCATATCGCCCACGATAAGATTCGGATCATGGATGAAAACACCGAGCGGATCCCCATCGGCGACGACGGTGCGTATGTCTGTATGCGTCTGGCCGAGCGGTTCGGCCTGCATACGGGAGACACGGTTTCCGTCAGCCCTTTCGGCTCGGACGAGTCGTATACGCTGCGGGTGGCGGGCATCTTCCGCAGTGTGTCGGAGAATATGATCGTCTCCGATGTCTACGCCGATTCCCTGAAGATTCCGTACACGGTGGATTCGGTGTATACCGACACGGACAAGAGCGCCATCGAGCCCGCCGACGGCATCAAGTCGGTGCAGTCCAAGCAGATGATCATGGATTCCTTTGAGAGCTTTCTGTCCATTATGGATACGATGATCTATCTGCTGGTGGGCGGCGCCATGCTGCTGGGGATCATCGTGCTCTACAATCTCGGCACCATGAGCTATACCGAGCGCTATCGGGAGATGGCCACCCTGAAGGTGGTGGGCTTCCGGGATCGGAAGATCGGCCGCCTGCTGGCGGGTCAGAATCTGGCTCTGTCGGTGGTGGGGATCGCCGTGGGCATCCCGGTGGGTGCGCTGACGCTGGCCTATCTGCTGAAGGTGCTGGCGTCGGAATACGAAATGAAGATGGCCATCGGGGTCGGCTCCTATCTGCTGACCGTCCTGCTCACCGTGGGCATGGCGCTTCTGGTCAGCCTCATGGTGGCGCGGAAAAACCGGAAGATCGACATGGTGGAGGCGCTGAAAGGACAGGAATGACCCATTTCAACTTTCTTTGATGGATAGATAGAGAACCGGCGCTGTACACATATCGTGTACGGCGCCGGTTTTCTGTCTTACGCGGGAGCGGGGAGGTTATTCGGTTTGTGCGGCGGTGCTGGCGGCTGTTTCTGCGGGCTGCGGATCGGCCGCGAGGCCCCGCCGCCGGGCGACGGCGCGGTAGACGGCGGTGACGATCCAATAGGCCAGCGACCCGGCGGCAAAGCCCACCAGCATACCGCCGAGGATATCGGAGGCATAATGCACCATCAGATAGATGCGGGAGAAGCCCACCAGCGCCGCCAGCAGATAGGCCGTCCAGCTATACCGCTTGTTGCCGCACCAGAAGACGGCGGTGGCGGCGGCAAAGGAGGCGGTGGCGTGGCCGGAGGGGAAGGAATAGATCTCGCGCTCCACGCCGCTGCCGATCTCCTTCCACCAGGTGAAGAAAATGCTCAGCTCATCCGCATAGGGGCGGGGGCGGGCGATGGCGTTTTTCAGCGCCAAATTGGTGAACAGAAGCCCCAGCAGCAGGGCGGCCAGGATGGTGAAGCCCATCTTCCGGCTGCGGCGGAAAGCCAGCGCCACCAGTCCGCACAGGATAAAGAAGATCCCCGCTTTTCCCAGCAGCGTCACCGCCGGGAAGAACCAGTCAAAAAACCCGCCGGCCGCGCCGGTGTGCAGCGAAAAGGCGAAACGCGCCACCGCCTCATCCATTCCGGCGAATATCGTGTTGAGCCAGGCGGCGAAAGGGGTCAAAGCTGTCATGACACACAAATCCTCCTGCGATTTCAGATGGACTCATTGTAGCATACCGCGGGCCGGTTGTCCAGTGGTATTTACCGCCATGAAATCGCAGAAAAATGCGAAAAACCCGTTGACAAGCCATAGATTTCGTGTTACAATGACTGTTGCCGCGTGTGGCGGGCGCTCTTTTTGCGGGCAAAAGCGGCGGTTTCCGTCCGCCCATCCACAGCGAGTCTGAAGAAAAGGCAGGTACGCCTATGTACGCGATTATTGAAACCGGCGGCAAGCAGTACAAGGTGCAGAATGGCGACACTCTGTACATTGAGAAGCTGGATGCAGCCGAGGAAGCCTCCGTCACCTTCGATAAGGTGATCGCTCTGCAGGACGATGCCGGGCTGAAGGTGGGCGCTCCTTATGTGGACGGCGCCACCGTGACCGCTCATGTTCTGAAGAACGGCAAGAGCAAGAAGATCACGGTCTTCACCTACAAGCCCAAAAAGGGCAGCTCCCGCAAGCTGGGTCATCGGCAGCCCTATACCAAGGTGCAGATCGACACCATCAACGCCTGAGATATGATCCGGGTTCGATTCCGGATGCGGCAGGGGCAGCTCACCGGGTTTTCCCTTTCCGGCCACGCGGATGCGGCGCCGGCTGGTGAGGACGTCGTGTGTGCGGCGGTCTCCTCCGCCGCCTATATGACCGCCAATACGCTCACCGAGATTCTGCGGCTCCCGGCGGAGATTTCCGTGGGGGAGGGCAGCATGGAGGTATCCCTGACCGGGGATGCGGCGGCGGCGCAGGCGCTTTTGTCCGGGTTCCGGCTGCATATTCAGGCACTGCAAGACCAGTATCCGGCGTGTATCAGCGCCGCGGATACGACCGAATGAATACGGAGGTGTAATGCTATGTTAACTTTGAACATTCAGCTGTTCGCTCACAAAAAGGGCGTTGGCTCCACCAAGAACGGCCGTGATTCCGAGTCCAAGCGTCTCGGCGTCAAGCGGGCGGACGGTCAGTTTGTGCTGGCCGGTAACATTCTGGTGCGGCAGCGGGGCACACATATCCATCCCGGCACGAATGTGGGCATCGGTTCTGACGATACCCTGTTCGCCAAAGCGGACGGTGTGGTGCGGTTCGAGCGTATGGGCAAGGATCGCAAGCGTGTCAGCGTGTACGACAAGCAGTAAGCGATGAAAAGCCTCGCCGGATCCCGGCGGGGCTTTTTTCGTGTATTTCCGTGCGTTTGGCGCAGGACGGGATTTTGGACGGCAGGAAGATCGACGGCGGGAATTTTCCCCCGGCTTGCGGCGCATAGTAAGCGTGTGCATCGGCCGCCGCCGTTTCGATGGCCGCAGCCCGATCCGGCAGCGGAGCGCGCCCATGTTGCGCGCATATGCGCCGCATACTGGCGGCCGGTACCCTGTGCGGCGACCTACACGCGGCCGGTCTGCCGTGGATACACGCCGGGGAAACTCGGCATAGCAAGGAGGAAACGTCCATGTTTGTGGATAAAGCGATCATCCGGGTGAAAGCAGGCAACGGCGGCGACGGCGCTGTGTCCTTCCACCGGGAAAAATACGTGGCGGCGGGCGGCCCGGACGGGGGCGACGGCGGCCGGGGCGGCAGCATCGTGTTTCAGCCCGACGACGGGCTGAACACCCTGGCGGACTTCCGCTATCAGCGCAAGTATGCGGCGGCCCCCGGCGGCAACGGCGGTGCCAAGCGGTGCTTCGGCAAAAGCGGGGCGGACTGCATCATCCGGGTGCCCCGGGGCACCCTCATCTATGATAACGACACCGGACGGCTGATGGCGGATATGTCCACGGACGAGCCCTTTGTGGCGGCCCGTGGCGGCCGGGGCGGCTGGGGCAACAGCCATTTCGCCACCGCCACCCGGCAGGTGCCCCGGTTCGCCAAGCCCGGCGTGCCGGGCGAGGAATTTTCTCTGCGGCTGGAGCTGAAGCTGCTGGCGGATGTGGGGCTGGTGGGGTTCCCCAATGTGGGCAAATCCACCCTCATCTCCGTGGTCAGCGAGGCGAAGCCGGAGATCGCCAACTACCATTTCACCACCATCACCCCGGTGCTGGGGGTGGTGCGCCCCATGGCGGGGGTGTCCTTCGTGATGGCGGACATTCCCGGCGTGATCGAGGGCGCCAGCGAGGGCGTGGGGCTGGGCCATGAGTTCCTGCGCCATGTGGAGCGGTGCCGCCTGCTGGTGCATATCGTGGATGTGTCCGGCAGCGAAGGACGGGATCCGCTGGAGGATTTCGATGCCATCAACCGGGAGCTGGAGCGCTTTAACCCGGAGCTGGCGTCCCGACCCATGATCGTGGCGGGCAATAAGTGCGATCTGGCCACCGAGGAGCAGCTGGAGCGGTTCGCCGCCGCCATGCGGGAGCGGGGATACGAGTATTTTCCGCTGATGGCGCCCATCGCCCACGGCACCGACGAGCTGGTGAAGCGCTGCGCCGCGCTGCTCAGCCAGCTGCCGCCCATCCGCCGCTTTGAGGCGGAGCCGGAGGTCCTGCCGGCGGCGGACAGCCTTGGCGGACGGGAGACGCAGGTCACCCAGCGGGAAGGCATCTACGAGGTCACGGCCCCCTGGCTGCTGCAGATCATGCGGGGCATCGACTTCTCCGATGAGGAGGGGCTGCAATACTTCGAGCGGGTGCTGCGCTCCGGCGGGGTTATCGACGCGCTGGAGGCGGCGGGCTGCCACGAGGGGGATACCGTGTCCATTTACGATCTGGAATTTGACTTTATCGACTGACGGGAGGGGCGTGTATGGAGCGCTTATATCCGAAAGAGGTGGATGTGCATACCCTCAGCCCGCTGGCGCTGGCGTTTGTGGGGGACGGGGTGTACAGTCTGCTGGTGCGGGAGCGGCTGCTGACCATGGCGAACCGCCCGGTCAACGATCTGCACCATCTGGCGGTCAACGCCGTGCGGGCGGAGGCCCAGTCCGCCGCCATGGAGCGGCTGCTGCCCCGGCTGACGCCGGAGGAGGAAACGGTCTATAAGCGGGGACGCAACGCCCACACCGCCCGCACCGGAGCGGAATACCACCGGGCCACCGGGCTGGAGAGTCTGTTCGGCTACCTGTATCTGTCCGGGCAGCTGGAACGGGTGCGGGAGCTGTTTTTACTGTGTATGGAGGAGGCGCCGACGAATGGGGACTAAACGGGAGACTTTGCGGCTGTGGGCCGGTGATCTGCTGGTGATCACCCTGGGCAGCATCGCCTATGCGCTGAGCGTGTCCGTGTTTTCCGCGCCCAACGATATCGCCCCCGGCGGCTTCACGGGTATCGCCACCATGATCCACTATGCCTGGAATCGGTTCCCCATCGGCGTGACCACGCTGGTGCTGAATGTGCCGCTGCTGTTTGTGGCGCGGGTGCGCCTGGGGCGGGAGTTTCTCGCCCGCACGCTGCTGGGATTGGTGATCTCGTCGGTGCTCACCGACGTGTTCATCCTGTTTATGCCCGCTTTCCACGGAGAAAAAATGCTCACCTGCTTTTTCGGCGGAGCGCTGGCGGGGCTGGGGCTGGGACTGATTCTCTCCCGGGGCGGCACCACCGGCGGCACGGATACGCTGGCGCGGCTGCTGGAGCGCCGCTGGCCCCACATTCCCATCGGGCAGCTGCTGCTGATCGTGGACGGCTGTGTGGTGGCGGTGTCGGCGCTGGTGTACCGGCAGCTGGAAAGCCCTCTGTACGCCATCGTGTTCATCGTGGTGTCCACGATGGTGACGGATCGGGTGGTCTATGGCGGCCGCCGGGGCAAGATGGCGATGATCCTCACGAAGGAGCAGCCGGCGCTGACCCAGCGGATCATGAACGAGCTGGATCGGGGGGTCACGCTGCTGGATTCTACCGGCGGCTATACCGGAGATGCCCAGAAGATGATCCTGTGCGCCGTCAGCCGGGAGGAAGTGGTGCGGCTCAAGCGCATGACCTTTGAGATGGACCCCGGCGCATTCTTTATGATGCTCAGCTCCGATGAGGTGCTGGGGGACGGCTGGCTGCCGCCGGAAAAGAACACTTGAGCGGTGCGGCCGGAGACGGGAATATGCCGCTCTGTCCGCAGTTTCGGCTGCGGCCTGCGGCAGACGGGCGGCGCTTTGCTCAGGGCAGAAGGTTTCTGCCCTGGACAGGTGGGGCCCCGGCAGAGAGAAAGGACGGATCATTTCGCTATGAATAAGCAGGAGATCTATACGCTGCTGACGGAGCGGCGCATCCCCTATGAGGTGACGGAGCACCCGGCGGTATTCACCATGGAGGAGTTGTCCCGGGTGGAGATGCCGTACCCGGAATCGGATGCCAAAAACCTGTTCGTCCGGGACGATAAAAAGCAGCACTATTATCTCATCTCCGTTCGGGGAGATAAGCGGGTGGATCTGAAGGCTTTCCGCCGGGCGCAGGGGCTGCGGCCGCTGTCTTTTGCCACCGCCCAGGAGCTGTGGGAGAAGCTGGCGCTGACCCCCGGCTCGGTGACGCCACTGGGGGTGCTCAATGATGAGAGCGCACAGGTGCAGGTGTATCTGGACGAGGACTTTCGGGCCGCGCCGGGGCGCATCGGTGTGCACCCCAACGAGAATACCGCCACCGTGTGGCTGCAGGCGGTCGATTTGATGGAGCTGATCCGCGCCCACGGCAACCCGGTGGAGATGGCGTCCATCCCGGTGCGCAGCGCCGGGGAATGACCGCGCGTCCCTTATATGCGAACCGTCCCGACGTCTGCCGCGGAATTGACCGCGACAGAACATCGGGATGGTTTTTTGTTTTGAGTGATGGGGGTAAAGATTGCTCGAACAAAGATCGCCCGAGCAGAGATTGCCCGAGCAGAGACCGCCCAAGCAAAGATCGCCCGAGCGAAGATTGCTCGAGCACTCTTTGCTCGGGCACTTTTTTCTGGACAGCTTTTGTCTGGTCGCTTTTGCCCGATCGTTTTTACCCGAGCCACGTTTGCTCCGGCAAACGTGGCTCAGGCAGTCTTTTTCCCGGGAAAAACCGACGGCGCAAGCCGGGGAAATGGCTGCTCCGCTCCGGGATGGCGTGCAAAGGGCCCGGCTCTACGTCCGTGCGCCTTTGCCGAATAGCTTCACGATCCGGCGGGCGGCCTCCCGGGTCTCCTCCGTATCGCCGAAGGAGGACAGCCGGAAATACCCCTTGCCGCACTGTCCGAACCCCTCGCCGGGGGTGCCGACGATCTGCGCCTGATGCAGCAGCCGGTCAAAGCACTCCCAGCTGCCCATGCCCTCCGGACACTGCATCCAGACATAGGGGGCGTTTTGACCGCCGCAATACCAGATGCCGCACTGATCCAGCGCTGCCATCAGCACCCGGGCGTTTTGCTTATACACCCGGATGTTTTCATGAATTTGCCGCTGCCCCTCCGGGGTGAACACCGCCTCGGCGGCCCGCTGGGTGATGTAGGAGACGCCGTTGGTCTTGGTGGTGCGGTTGCGCACCCACATGGCTTGCAGGCACATCCCGTCCCGCACCAGTTCCTTGGGAATCAGCGTATAGCCGCAGCGCATTCCCGTGAACCCCGCCGTCTTGGACAGGGAGCAGATTTCCATGGCGCAGGTGCGGCTGCCGGGGATCTCAAAGATGCTGTGGGGGAGAGTCTCGTCCTCGATGAACGCCTCATAGGCGGCGTCGAAGATGATCACCGCTCCCTGCCGGTTGGCATAGTCCACCCATGCCTGCAGCTTTTCCCGGCTGTATACGGCGCCGGTGGGGTTGTTGGGGGAGCAGAGATAAATGATGTCCGCCGCCGCCGTCTCGTCCGGCAGCGGGGCGAACCCGTCCGCCTCATAGGCGGGGGCGTGGATCACCCGGTGTCCGGCGATGATGTTGGTGTCCACATAGGCGGGGTAGGTGGGCTCCACCACCAGAGCGGTGTTGTCCGCTCCGAACAGGTCCATGACGGCCCCCAGATCGTCCCCGGCGCCGCAGGAGATGAAGATCTCGTCCCGCTCAAAGGCGATGCCCCGGGCGGCGTAGTAGCCTTGCACCGCCACCTTCAGGTCGTGAGCGCCGCATTCCGGCATATAGCCGTGGAAAGTCTTTTTCTGCGCCTGATCGTCCACCGCCTTGTGCAGCGCCCGAATCACCGCGTCGCACAGGGGCAGGGTCACATCCCCCACCCCCAGCCGCAGCAGGGTCTGGTCGGGGTGCTCCCGCCGATAGGCTTTCACCCTTTGCTCGATGTTGTAGAATAAGTAGGAGCCGTTCAGCTCCTTATAGTGCTCGTTGGGATGCACGATCCATCCACCTCTCCCTCGCATACAAACGCCGCCGGGCCGGTCATAATGGCTCGGCCGTCCGGTGTGATCTGCACCTGCAAATCGCCGCCGTCCAGCGTCACGGTCACCGCCGTGTCCGGCGGGCAATATCCCGCCGCCACCGCCGCCGCCACGCTGGCGCAGGCGCCGGTGCCGCAGGCTAAGGTAATGCCGCTGCCCCGTTCCCACACCCGCATCCGCAGGGCGGCGGGGGACAGCACCTGTACGAATTCCACATTCACCCCGCCGGGGAACGCCTTGTGGCGTTCCAGCGCCGCTCCCAGCGTGGCGAGGGGCGCGGCCGCCGCATCCCCGGTGAACACCACGGCGTGGGGATTGCCTACCGACACCGGGGTGACGGTCACCACCTGCCCGGCGGCGGTCAGCGCCCGGGGGGCGGAGACGGATGTCGGCCCCATGTCCACCGTCACGCTGTCCACCCGGCCGCCGGTGACGGCCAGGGTCAGGGTCTTGATGCCGGACAGGGTCTCCACCGTGAGGGTGGTCTTGGCGGTGTAGCCTTTCTCATAGACGTATTTGCCCACGCAGCGGATGCCGTTGCCGCACATCCGCGCCTCGCTGCCGTCGGCGTTGAATATCCGCATTTGGCAATCCGCCGTTTCCGACGGCAGGATCCAGATCATCCCGTCGGAGCCGACCCCGAAATGCCGGTCGGACAACCGCACCGCCAGCGCCGCCGCATCCGGCGGCAGCGCGGGGGCGTAGACATAGAGATAGTCGTTGCCCAGCCCCTGCATTTTTGTAAAGTGCATCGGGTCATGCCTCCTTTCGGGATGATGGCGATGGGCTTACCGCTCCGCCTTCTCCAGCGCCGCCGCAATAAAGCCGTGGAACAGCGGGTGCGCCTTGTTGGGACGGGATTTGAACTCCGGATGGTACTGCACCCCCACATAGAAGGGGCGGTCGGACAGCTCCACGGTCTCCACCAGCCGTCCGTCGGGGGACAGACCGGACAGGGTCAGGCCGGCCTTTTGCAGCACCTCCCGATAGTCGTTGTTGAATTCATAGCGATGGCGGTGCCGCTCGGAGATGACCGGCGCACCGTAGCACCGCTCCATGGTGGTGCCGGGCTGGATGTGACAGGGATACGCCCCCAGCCGCAGGGTGCCGCCCTTGTCGATGTTGTCGCTCTGGCCGGGCATAAAGTCGATGACTTTGTTTTTGCACAGCTCGTCAAACTCGCCGGAGTGGGCGTCGGGAATTCCCGCCACATTCCGGGCGTATTCGATGACGGCGATCTGCATTCCCAGACAGATACCGAAATAGGGCACCCGATTCTCCCGGGCATAGCGGGCGGCGAGGATCATCCCCTCGATGCCCCGGCTGCCGAAGCCGCCGGGGACGATGATGCCGTCCAGCCCCGCCAGCTTTTCCGTATAGTCGGCGTCGGTGAGGGTCTCGGAGTCGATCCAGTGGATGCGCACATGGGTGTTCAGGGAATAGCTGGCGTGGCGCATGGCCTCCGCCACCGACAGATAGGCGTCGTGCAGCTGCACATATTTGCCCACCAGACCGATGTGCACTTCCTTTTCCCGGCTCTTGATGCGCTCCACCATATCCGTCCATTCGGTCAGGTCGGGAGCAGGCGCATCCAGCCCCAGCTCCCGGCACACCACGCCGGAAAAATTCGCCTTTTCCAGCATGAGAGGAGCCTCGTACAGACAGGGCAGGGTGATGTTTTCGATCACGCAGTCGGGCTTTACATTGCAGAAGAGGGAAATCTTGCGGAAGATGGATTCCTCCAGCGGCTCGTCGCAGCGCAGCACGATGAGGTTGGGGTTGATGCCCATGCCCTGCAGCTCCTTGACCGAGTGCTGGGTGGGCTTGGACTTATGCTCGTCGGAGCCGCTGAGGAACGGCACCAGCGTCACATGGATGAACAAGCTGTTCTCCCGGCCCACCTCCAGCGAGATCTGCCGCACCGCCTCCAGAAAGGGCTGGGACTCGATATCGCCGATGGTGCCGCCGATCTCGGTGATCACCACATCGGCATCGGTCTGCTTGCCCACCCGGTAGACGAAATCCTTGATCTCGTTGGTGATATGGGGGATAACCTGCACGGTGGAGCCCAGATATTCTCCCCGGCGCTCCTTGTTCAGCACATTCCAGTACACCTTGCCGGTGGTCAGGTTGGAATAGCGGTTCAGGTCCTCGTCGATGAACCGCTCATAGTGCCCCAAATCCAGGTCGGTCTCGGCGCCGTCCTCGGTGACATAGACCTCGCCGTGCTGATAGGGGCTCATGGTGCCGGGATCCACGTTGATGTAGGGGTCCAGCTTTTGCGCTGCCACTTTCAGACCCCGGCATTTCAGCAGCCGCCCCAGAGAGGCCGCCGTGATGCCCTTGCCCAGCCCGGATACCACGCCTCCGGTGACGAAAATGTACTTTGTCATGTGTTTTCCCTCTTTCATTGTTTGTAGGTGGACAATATCTGCTCTGCGATGACCCGTTTGGTCACGCAGCGATCCATGGCCTGTTTTTCGATATAGCGGTGGGCGTCCTGCTCGGTCATTTTCAGCTGCTCGATGAGTAGCCATTTGGCCCGGTTGACCAGACGAATCTCCTCCATCTTTTCTTCGATGGAGGCGGCCTTCTGCTCCATGCGGCGCAGCCGCTCCCGGGTGCCGCACAGGAGCAGCAGCGACTGGTTCAGCAGCTGGGCGGAGGTGGGCTTGGACAGGACCAGCACGCCGTAGGGCGAGACCCGGGCGTTCACATCCGGATAGTGCTCCGCCCCCACCAGCAGCAGCACGCCGGTGCCGGAGGAATCGCATACATCCAGCGCCAGCCGGGTGCCGAAATCGTCCGGCAGGGGGGTGCTGACGATCACCAGATCGTAGCGCTCCTCCAGCAGTCTGCGCCGGGCGCCGGAGGCGTCCGCGGCGGTGACGACGGGGGTGTATCGGCCCTCCGGCAGCAGACGACGCAGAGAATCGTTGAATTTTTCCGAGGCCGACACGATGAGGACGCTGTATCGGTGTTCCGGCAGGCCCATGGTTCACCCCCCTTTCCGGTGATCTGGCGGCGGTTATTTCGTATAGAAGTCGACGACCGTCTGCGACAGACAGGCGGCAATGAACCGGCTGTCCCGCGCCTCCGTTTTCGCCTGGGGCAGGCTGCCGGGCAGGGTGCGGAATCCGGCGGCGGTGTCGGCGGAGGCGGTGTAAAGATTCACGTCTGCCGCCGGCGGCAGCGCCAGCTGCTGCCGCACCCCATCCAGCCCCGCCCGGATGAGCAGCGTGAAGGCCAGATAGGGATTGCACAGCGGATCGGGGGAGCGCAGCTCCGCCCGGCGGTATTCGCCGGTGGCGGCGGGGATGCGGATGAGCTGGGAGCGGTTCTCGTGGGACCAGGAGATGTAGCGGGGCGCTTTGTTGCTGCCGAAGCGGCGGTAGGAGCCCTCGGTGGTGTTGAGAAACACCGTCATTTCGGGGATGTGCCGCAGGATCCCGGCAATCACGTGGGGCATGATGTCCTCCCCGGCATTCTGCACGGAGAAATTGATGTGCATTCCGTTGCCGGGCTGATCCTCCAGCGGCTTGGGGGAGAAGTCCGCCCACAGTCCGTTGCGGGCGGCGATGGTGTTCACCACCGTGCGGAAAGCCACCGCATTGTCCGCCGCCGTCAGCGGGTCGGAATAGCGGAAATCAATCTCGTTCTGCCCGGGTCCCTCCTCATGGTGGGAGCTTTCCGGCAGAATGCCCATCTGCTCCAGCGTCAGGCAGATTTCCCGGCGCACATTCTCTCCCTTGTCCTCCGGGGCGATGTCCATATAGCCTGCCCGGTCATAGGGGATGCGGGTGGGCTCGCCCTCCTCGTCCCGCTTGAAGAGATAAAACTCCATCTCGGAGCCGAAAGCGAACGTCAGCCCCGCCTGCCGGGCCTCCTCCACCGCCTGTTGCAGCAGGGTGCGGGTATCGGCGGCGCAGGGGGTGCCGTCGGGATGGGTCACGGCGCAGAACATCCGCACCACCTTGCCGTGATCCGGCCGCCAGGGCAGCAGGGACAGGGTGGAGGGGTCAGGGTGCAGCAGCAGGTCGGAATGGACCTCCCCGCCGAAGCCCGCCACGGCGGAAGCGTCGATGGCGATGCCGTCTCGGAAAGCCCGCTCCAGCTCCTGAGGCATGACGGAGACGTTTTTCGGCTTGCCGGTGATGTCGCAGAAGGCCATACGGATGAATTTCACATCCTCCTCCGCCACATACTGGAGAACTTCCTCTTTGGTGTATTTCATGGCTGTGCATCCTTTCTGTCAGTTGGATACATACATTTGCTTGTAGGGGTTATGGCTGTCGGGGGTCACCACGGTATATTCCGCCGCCAGTAGCGGGCGGGGATCATACCCGAACAGGGCGCAGAACCGCTCGATGAGAGGGGCCAGCTCCGCCCGATCCTCCGGGGCGGCGGGAGCCACCACCGTGCGGTCGGGGAATTTGACCCCCGCCGCGTGTCCTCGCAGGAACATCTTGCCGCCGTGCATCCCGGTGCAGGGGAAGTTGCCCACAATGGGCTTGCCGTCGGCGTGCAGCCCCAGCACCAGAATACGGCCGCCGGCCTGGTATTCCCCCAAAAAGCTGCCTGCCCGCCCGCCGATGACCAGCACCGGCTGCTTCTCCCCGTATTCTTTCATATGAATGCCCGCCCGGTATCCGGCGTTGCCCTGCACATAGATGGCGCCGCCCCGCATGGCGTAGCCGGCGGCGTCCCCCACACTGCCGTGGATGACGATGACGCCGTCGTTCATGGTATCCCCCACGGCATCCTGGGCATTGCCCCGGACGGTGATGGCAGCGCCGGCGAGATAAGCGCCCAGCGCGTTGCCGGGGACGCCCTCGATCTCCACCGTGGCGGTGCTCATCCCGGCGGCGATATACCGCTGTCCCCGGCAGCCGGTCAGGCGGCAAGGCTCCGTCGCCTCCCGCAAGCGGGCATTGAGCGTGGAATATTCCGCGCCGGCGGCATCAATGACGATCATAGTATAACACACCCTTTGCCGTTTTTCTACGTTTTTCTTGACGTGCGGTTCATTCTCCGGCGTGGGCGACGCCGAGAATGGACAGCTCCTTCTCGTTCAGGCCCACGCCCCGCAGCATCAGTCGGTTGCCCCGCAGCGCCTCAATGGAGTTGATCCCCATGCCGCCCATCAGCTCTTTGATCTCATGCTGCCAGGCGGTCATCAGATGGCACAGCCGTGCGGCGCCCTCCACGGGGTCCAGCCGCTTGACCAGCTCCGGGCGCTGGGTGGCGATGCCCCAGCTGCATTTGCCGCTCTGGCAGGAACGGCACAGGTGACAGCCCAGCGCCAGCAGCGCCGCCGTCGCCACATAGCAGGCATCGGCGCCCAGGGCGATCGCCTTGACCACATCGGAGGCGGAGCGGATGCTGCCCCCGACGATGAGAGAGACCTCATTGCGGATGCCCTCATCCCGCAGTCGCTGATCCACCGCCGCCAGCGCCAGCTCAATGGGGATGCCCACATTGTCCCGGATACGGGTGGGGGCGGCGCCCGTGCCGCCTCGGAATCCGTCGATGGCGATGATGTCCGCCCCGCTGCGGGCGATGCCGCTGGCGATGGCGGCAATGTTGTGCACCGCTGCCACCTTGACGATGACCGGCTTGCGGTAGCCGGTGACCTCCTTCAGCGAATACACCAGCTGATGCAGGTCCTCGATGGAATAAATGTCGTGATGGGGCGCCGGGGAGATGGCGTCGCTGCCCTCCGGAATCATGCGGGTGCGGGACACGTCCCCTACGATTTTGGCGCCCGGCAGGTGACCGCCAATGCCCGGCTTGGCGCCCTGTCCCATCTTGATCTCGATGGCGGCGCCGGCGTTGAGATACCGCTCGTGGACGCCGAAACGCCCCGATGCCACCTGCACCACGGTGTTTTCCCCGTAGACATAAAAATCCTCGTGCAGCCCGCCCTCGCCGGTGTTATAGCAGATGCCCAGCTCCCGGGCAGCCCGCGCCAGACTTTCGTGGGCGTTATAGCTGATGGAGCCGTAGCTCATCGCGGAGAAAAGCAGGGGCATGGACAGCTCCAGCTGAGGCGGCAGAACGGGAAGAATGTTCCCGTCCCCGTCCCGCTGCACGGATTGGGGCTTTTTGCCCAGAAACACCCGGGTCTCCATGGGCTCCCGCAGGGGGTCGATGGGCGGATTGGTGACCTGGGAGGCGTTGATGAGCAGCCGATCCCAATAGACCGGCAGAGAGCGGGGGCTGCCCATGGAGGACAGCAGCACGCCGCCGGTATCTGCCTGCTTGTAAATTTCCCGGACGGTATCGGCGCCCCAGTTGGCGTTATCCCGCAGGGTGCAGTCGTTTTTCACGATTTTCAGCGCGTGGGTGGGGCAAAAGGACACGCACCGCTGACAGTCGACGCACCGGCTCTCGTCGATGGTCAGCTGTCCGGTTTTTTCATCAAAGCCGTGGACTCCGTAGGCGCATTGCTGCACGCAGATGCGGCAGCCGGTGCACCGGTCGGGGCGGCGCACCACCTCGAACTCCGGCGGTAAATAGGAAATGCCCATATCAGTACGCCCCCTCTTTCACCCGGACGATGATCGGTTCGCCGCCGCCCGGGGCGTAGATGTGTTCCGCCTCCGGCTCCATGGCGCGGATGGCGGCCTCCTCGCTGGCGATGAATACCCGGTCGTCCTTTTCCGCCATCACCATGGAGCGGAGCTTCAGCCGGTCGTTGAGCGCCATCAGCCCGCCGTGAAAGCCCAGAATGATGGAAAAGGGACCGGTCACCAGCAGACTGGCATAGACGGTGCGCAGATAGGCGAGCCGGGCGGCCTCCTCCGGCGGCTTGCCCTCGATGGTGCTCCAGAAGGGGGCGGCGATGACCGCGGCGGTCTCCTCCAGCGTCAGCCCCTGCCGCCGCAGCAGATAGTCAGCGATATAGGTGATCGCCTCGGTGTCCGTTTGCAGTGTGCAGCGATAGCCGTACATCTCGATGCAGCGGCGGTTGGCGTCGTAGGAGGAGATTTCTCCGTTATGCACCACCGAATATTCCAACAGGGCAAAGGGATGCGCTCCGCCCCACCAGCCGGGAGTATTGGTGGGATACCGCCCGTGGGCGGTCCAGGAATAGCCCTCGTATTCCTCCAGCCGATAGAACCGTCCCACATCCTCCGGATAACCCACCGCCTTGAATACGCCCATATCCTTGCCGCTGGAGAATACATAGGCGCCCCGCAGCTTGCTGTTGATGTGCATAACGGTGCGCGCCATATATTCCCGCTCGTCCAGCTGGAGCCGGGACAGGATGGATGACAGCGGCGCCACGAAATACCGCCAGATGAGGGGCACATCGGTGATCTCCGGGATTTTCCGGATGGGAATATTCTCTGCCTTGACGATTTCAAACCGATCCTTCAGCAGCGCCTCGCATTCCGTGCGGGCACTGTTGTCGTCATAGAAGATGTGCAGGGCATACAGCTCCCTATACTCCGGATAAATGCCGTAGGCGGCGAAGCCGCCCCCCAGTCCGTTGGAGCGCTCGTGCATAGGCACCATGCTGTCGATGATGGCCTGCCCGTTCATTTTCCGTCCGTCCCGGGAGATGACGGCGGCGATGGCGCATCCCGAGGGGATCCGCACCTGACCTTCCCGCACCATACTCTCTCCATCCTTTCTGCCACCAAAAGAGAAAGCGTCCACCCACCGCAGAAGGGACTTCTGCCGTGAATGAACGCCTTTGCTCATTAACGGAATGATTTTAGCACAACCCCCGCGGCTTGTCAATTGCTTTTGGAAAAAATCGTCGATTTTCTCATCCGGCCATTCACGAGCGGTGCGGGGGACGGTTGCGGGGGCGGTATCGCTCGATCCAGCCCTCGATCTCCGGGGTGCAGGGGATGTTGGCGGTGCGGTACAGGCGGCAGCGGGTGGGGAAATAGCCGATCTCGTATTCCCCCCGGCGGGTGGGCAGCCGGTATTTCTGTCGGGCGGACAGGCTGGCGGGGGCGTCCTGTGCTCCCCGCAGCTCCAGCTTTTCGATGGATTCCCACCGCAGGAACGGTTGATAGCCGAAACAGTACCCCACCGTGATCCCCTCGTCGGTGAATCGGTACCACACCGGGAATACGACGGCATAGCCGACGGCGATGACCCCGGCGGCGATCAGCAGGCCGATGGCCAGCCCCCGGCTGCTGTCCAGCGTATATATGCCCATAAGGCCCAGAACGATCGCCATGGCGATCATCAGGCACCAGTGGATGCTGACGCGGGTTTTCCGCATGGGAGATACCTCCGATCGTGAAAAGAATGGTTAGACAAAGCCGTCGGGATACAGCCGTTCCCGGAACAGAATATTCTCCCGCTTGGTTTTTCTCATCAAACAGTATGGCTCCGTTCTTAGACCGACGATACGCACTCTTTTTGCACCCGGCCGAAAAACGTTTGTGCTCGGATTGGTTTGTCTGACGGTCAGAACACCCGGCGGATGCCGGGGATTTTTTTACCCACCCAGGAGATCGCCAGCGACACCGGGACGGCGATGAGGAATGCCAGCAGCACGTCCGCGAACCCTGTGATTCCCAGCGCGTTCAGCACCGTCCGCGCCACCGCCAGCACGACCGCATGGACGGCGTACACGCCCAGACTGTTGTCCGTCACGAAATACACGGCCCGGAGGAATGCGCCCGGCTCCTCTCCGGTGCATCCGGCATACCGGTTTTTCACCAGACAGAAGACCGCCACGGAGACCGCCAGCGTGTGCAGCGACAGATTGTCGTAGAACAGGTAGGTTTTCCCCAGACACGCCGACAGCAGCATGGTGCCGAATACCGTGACTCCCAGCCCGACCAGCCCCGCGCCCACCAGCCACCCGGTCTTTTTGACCGGCACCGTGTGGAGATACCACCCCAGAATATAATAGGAAGTATAGCCTCCCACATACTGAAATCCCAGATTGTCAAACAGCTTGACGGAGCCGACCCGGCTGTCGAACAGACCGGCCACCTCCAGGATCCGGGGAATCAGATAGGCAAAGATAAACGCCAGCAGCAGGAAATACCGCACATACCGGAGATTTTCCCGCTTGACCCACAGACGCAGCAGCGGAGTGATGGCGTACAGGCCGAGGATCATGGGGATGAACCAGAGATGATAGTGCCCGTTGATCAGCGCCCCCAGCAGGGAGGAAACGGAGAGCTTCTGGTGCTTCAGCAGCGGGATCACCAGCTTGAACAGCACCCCGTAGGCCACGCTCCAGAATACGTAGAATATCCCCAGCCGAACGAAACGGCTCAGGAGCTTTTTGCCGCCGGTTTCCCGGCCCTCGTCCAGCATCAGCGCCCCCGATACCATCACGAATACCGGCACGGCGAACCGGGACAGGGAATCGAAGATGTGCCCGGCGTAAAAATCGGCGGTCCCGAACGGATAGGTGGCATAGGCGGAGCTGCTGTGCAGCAGCACCACCGCCAGACAGGCGAGACACCGCAGCACGTCCAAATAGACGATGCGGTTTTTTCGTTGGCGATCCATGGCGTTCTCCTTTGGCTCTGTTGTGCGTCCTGCGGCGTGCGCCGCATGGGAGCTGACCCCAGTGTAACACAGGGCGGCGGAGATTTCAAGAAAATTTGTCGATCTTCCGGACGGACGCTGCTCGGTTTCGGTCTCGGGGGCGCGGCAGCCTTGCCAAAACGGGGGCTTTGTGGTATACTCGACCGTATGTTGCGGTTACCGTGATTTGGGATAAGGAGTTGTGACGAAATTGAACTATGCGCTGGCAATATTCGACATGGACGGGACGATCCTCAATACGCTGGAGGACCTGACGCTGGCCACCAATGCGGCCATGGCGGCGCAGGGGATGCCGCTCCATACGGAGGATGAGGTGCGCCGGATGGTGGGCAACGGCATCCGGCGGCTGGTGGAGCGGGCGGTGCCGCCCGGAACACCTCCGGCTACGGTGGAGGATACGCTGGCGGCGTTCAATGAATTTTATGCGGCCCATTGCGCCGACCACACCGGCCCCTATCCGGGGATACCGGAGCTGCTGACGGCGCTGCGGCAGGCGGGGGTGCGCACCGCCGTGGTGTCCAACAAGGCGGATTACGGGGTGCAGGCGCTGTGTCGGCGCTATTTCCCCGGGCAGTTCGATGTGGCGGTGGGGCAGCGGGACGGCATCCGTATGAAGCCTGCGCCGGATGCGGTGCGAGCGGTGTTGGAGACGCTGAAGATTCCGCCGGAGCGGGCGGTATTTGTCGGGGATTCCGATGTGGATGTGCAGACGGCGCAGAATGCCGGTCTGCCCTGTCTGGGGGTGGACTGGGGCTTCCGGGAGCGGCGTGTGCTGGAGCAGGCGGGGGCCGCCGCCATTCTGTCCGACGCCGCCGCGCTGCGGCAGGCGATCCTGGGCTGAGCCACACCCGCCCGGCGCGGTTTCGGCCGGGTCTTGCACGGGTCGGGGGAGAATTTGTGCAAATAGCACTACACATGGATGCGTTTTTCGGAATAAGTCAAAAATCGCATTCGGTTAGGGAAAAAGCTATTGAAAAGGACGAAACCCTGTGCTATAATTCCTTACAGAGTGTGTCTCTTTGTCGTGTGCGGCGGTGGTTTTCGGTCGCTCCGAGGATGAGTCACCGGTTTTTTTCTCCGCCGGTTCAGGCGGATCGGCAAAAATTCGACGGAAAGGAAGCCAAGTTATGAAGAAGAGACTCTTTGCCTTGCTCTTGGCGTTGGTGATGCTGTGCATGGCCATGCCGTTGGGCGTGTTGGCCGAGGAAGCTCCCGAGGAGTCGGACAATCAATTTCCCTTTGACGGTGAAGCCGGGGATAACGATGTTTCTTTCGGCAACATAAGCGGCTGTAAGGACGGCCATGACTGGGGCGAGTGGGAAGTGACGGTAGATGCCACCTGCACCGCCACTGGCGAGCGGAAACATACCTGCACTCGGTGCCAAAAGGTCGAGACCGAAACAATCCCGGCCGCTCATAAGCTGACCAAGACCGAGGCGGTTGCTGCTACCTGCGGTAAAGCCGGTAACATCGAGTACTATACCTGCTCCGTCTGCGGCAAGTATTTCAGCGATGAGAAGGCTGAGCACGAGATCGAAGAAAAAGACTTGACCACCCCGGCCACCGGTGAGCATACCTATGACGACCAGTGGACATACGTGGACGTGGAGAATCACGCGCACAGCTGCACCGTTTGTCATGAAGCCACCAAAACGGAAGCGCACACTTGGGATGAGGGTGAAGTGACCACTCCGGCGACGGAGACCAAGCCGGGCGAGAAGACCTACACCTGTACGGTGTGCAAAGGCACCAGGACGGAGACGATCCCCGCCACGGGTGACGGCGATAACGACTTCGATTTTGGCCAGATCAGCGAATGTAAGGACGGCAAGCACACCTGGGGCGAGTGGGAAGTGACGAAAGAAGCCGACTGCACCACCCCCGGCGAGCGGACGCGTACCTGCGCCAAGTGCAAAAAGGTCGAGACCGAGACGATCCCGGCCGCTCATAAGCTGACCAAGACCGAGGCAAAGGCTGCTACCTGTGAAGAGAATGGTAACATCGAGTACTATACCTGCTCTGCCTGCGGCAAGCACTTTGACGATGCGGAGGGCAAGAACGAGATCGCGGAGAACAGTTGGGTCATTGAGGCCAAGGGTCACGACCTGACCAAGACCGAGGCGAAAGTGGCCACCTGCGAAGAGGCGGGCAACGACGCGTATTACACCTGCTCTGTCTGCGGCAAGCATTTCAGCGATGCAGAGGGCAAGAACGAGATCGAAGAGGACAGCTGGGTCATCAAGGCTGAGGGCCATAAGCTGACCAAGACCGAAGCGAAAGCCGCTACCTGCGTAGAGGCGGGTAACGACGCGTATTACACCTGCTCTGTCTGCGGCAAGCATTTCAGAGACGCAGAGGGCAAAAACGCGATTGAGGATGGCAGTTGGGTCACCCCGGCCACCGGTGAGCACACCTATGGCGCGTGGAAGTCTGCGGATGAGAGCAATCATACGCACACCTGCACCGTTTGCCACGAGGCGACCGAGACGGAGCCGCACACCTGGAATGAGGGCGTAGTGACCACCGAGCCTACGGAGACTGCGGCGGGTTTGAAGACCTATACCTGCACCCTGTGCGAAGCGACCAAGACGGAAACGATTCCCGCCACGGGCGACGGCGATAACGACTTCCCCTATGGCGATATCAGCGGCTGTAAGGACGGCCATGACGGTGAGTGGACGGTGGAAACAGACGCCACCTGCACCACCCCCGGCAAAAAGACCCGCACCTGCACCAGATGCGGCATGATCGAGACTGTGACGGTGGATGCTCTGGGTCACAAGATGACCAGGACGGAGGCAAAGGATGCCACCTGTCTGGAGAATGGTAACCTTGAGTACTACACCTGCTCTGTCTGCCACAAAGTCTTTAAGGATGCAGCGGGTGAGGAAGAGTACGGGGAGAATGAGTGGATTATCGAGGCCCCCGGCCATCACTCTTGGAGCGATTGGACGCCTGTTGAGGGCAAGGATCAGCATACGCGTACCTGCTCTGCCTGCAACGAGACCGAGACGAAAGATCACAACTGGGACGAGGGCGTAGTGACCACCGAGCCTACGGAGACCGAGCCGGGCGAGAAGAAATATACCTGCCCGGATTGCGGCGCTACGAAGAAGGAAGAGATTCCCCCCACCGGTCAAGTGATCAAGGGCGATTTGAACGGTGACGGCGTGGTCGACGAAGAAGATGTTGACTATCTGCTGATGTACATCATTTTCGGTGCAGACGAGTATCCGGTTAATCAGTCTTGTGATTTTGATGGAAATGACGTAGTTGATGAAGGCGATGTTGACTATCTGCTGATGTATGTGATTTTCGGTGGAGAGGAATATCCTCTATCTTAATTTCGGAGGAGGTATGTATTGATGAAGAGAGTAATTTCTCTGTTGACAAGTGCATTGGTGCTCTTGTTGATGGTTGTTCCTGCGATGGCCGCTGATGCTAATTTTGTGACAACGATTGATGCATCGGCAGATACAGTGGCCGTAGGAGATAGTGTCACCTATATTGTGTCCGTGAGCGGCGAGGACTGTACCGCTCAGAAACTTGCCGGTGTTACTATTACGTACGATAAAACCTATTTTGAATTGGTTTCCGGTGAATTCTTACAGGCTGATCAGCCGAACTATAACAGATCGCCATTCGACCTGGCAAAGGGAAATGGTGCCGTTATGTTTAATGTAGCACACGATTTTAGCGGTCAGGCTTGGAAAATCGTGCTCAAGGCAATTGCAGAATCTACCGAGCCGCGGACCGTGACTATTTCTGTGAGGTTTGGAACGAATAGCGCTCCTATTGGACCGGTTGAAGCATCTGTTAAGACCACCGTCACCCCCGCTCCGTGCGAGCACGATTGGGGAGAGGGAAAAGTAACCACCGAGGCCACTTGCACCGCAGATGGTGTAAGAACCTACACCTGCTCGAAGTGTCAGGACACTAAGACGGAGCCGATTCCGGCGCTGGGTCATGAAATGACCCACCACCCGGAGAATGCTGCCACCTGTGGCGCACCTGGCAACTCTGCGTATTATACCTGCTCTCGCTGCAATAAGTATTTCAGCGATGCAAAGGGCGAGAAAGAGATTGCCAAGGATAGCTGGGTCATCCCGGCCACCGGCAACCACGACTATGATGAGGTGGAGACGAAGAAGGCCACCTGCACCGAAAAGGGCGAGAAGAAACTGACCTGTAAGGTGTGCAACGACACCAAGACCGTGGAGACCCCCGCTTTGGGTCACGAGACGACCTTGACCCCGGCGAATGCGGCCACCTGCGGTGCAGCCGGCAACTCTGCGTACTATACCTGCTCTCGCTGCAATAAGTATTTCAGAGATGCCAATGGCGCGAATGAGATTGCCAAGGATAGCTGGGTCATCCCGGCCACCGGCGAGCACACCTATACCGAGACGGTGACGAAACAGCCCAGCTGCACCGAAAAGGGCGAGAAGAAGCTCACCTGTAAGGTGTGCAACCATACCGAGACGGTGGAGATTCCCGCTCAGGGTCATGACATGACCAAGACCCCGGCGAAAGCGGCGACCTGTGTGGCGGCCGGTAATACCGAGTATTACAGCTGCTCTCGCTGCCAAAAGTATTTCAGAGATGCGAAGGGCGAGAATGTAATCGCTAAGGATAGCTGGATTATCCCGGCCACCGGCGAGCACACCTATACCGAGACGGTGACGAAACCCGCCACCTGCACCGAAAAGGGTGAGAAGAAACTCGTCTGCTCCGTGTGCAATGACACCAAGACCGTGGAGATCGACGCTCTGGGTCATAACGAGGAAACGGTTGAAGTGACCAAGCCGGCCACCTGCACCGTGGATGGCGAGAAAGTGTACAAGTGCTCTCGCTGCGGCGAAGTGCAGAAAACCGAGGTCATTAAGGCTGAGGGCCATAAGTTCAGCACCGAGTGGACCGTCGATGTAGAGGCCACGGTGGGCAAGGCCGGTTCCAAGTCCCACCACTGCCTGAATTGCGACGAGAGAGCGGATGTCACCGAGATTCCCGCTCTGACCGACAATACGCCCACACCGAAGCCCGACACGCCCAAGACCGGCGAGAACAATGTCTGGTATCTGTGTGTGATCGTGCTGGTGATTGTCAGCGGCGCGGCGGTGACGCTCACGGTGTTGCGGAAAAAGGCGCGGTAAAACATACGCGTTTGTTCCCGTGATACATGGCGCACAAAGTGCATAGTAAGACCTGTCTAAAAAGGGCGGCGTGTGAAAACACGCCGCCTTTTTTCGTCGCCCGCCGGGGATGGTTCTCCGCGGCCTTTTTTTGATAATGGCGGTGGTTATCGTTGCCTTCACTACCGGCATCCTCTTCTTACCCGTTGTAGCACTGTTTCCCGGCTGCCCCACTGTTCTTCCAGCTGCTCCGCTGTTCTTCCGGCTGCACCGCTGTTCATTCGCATCAATATCATTACTCTATCCCGTTGTTAACCCACCGCGTCACTGTCGTGCCGCCGCATCCCACTGTTTTGCCATAGCGTCTCTCGCCGGACCGCATACTCCTCACCGGACGGGAACTTCTTCGCTCGACTGCGATCTCCTTGCGCAATCGCCGGTCACGTTGCCGCTGTCCGCGCCGTTCGCATAGTCGGCACCTGTCCTTGTCGCCCGTATTTGTTTACCCGTTGGTTCCGTGGTTCACGCCGTCCGTATTTCGTTCACCTGTCGTTCGCGCCCGCCTGCCGCACAGCCCGTGTCCTATGTGTGATCTGCGCGGCGC
>ERZ808240.168-NODE-168-length-89846-cov-5.352485_pt1 | contig 89846 bp, 79 predicted proteins | sample MGYA00521084_ERZ808240 | MGnify/ENA primary metagenome ERZ808240 (study PRJEB31516, sample SAMN03275571) | gut metagenome | biome: mammalia-associated habitat; material: feces | host: Papio cynocephalus | place: Kenya | collected 2012-08-06 ...
CCGTCAAGCAGCACCTCCAGCCGTTCTCCGCAGTGAAGGCCGCCGTAGTAATCCAGCGGCCCGAAGCGAATGTCCATTCGGCCGATTACATCATCATAAATCAGTACACCTTGTTTTTTCATAATTGACTTTCTCCATCCTCTCAAAATATAAAAAGACCGATAGGCAGTTTATATCCCATCGGTCTTAGTGTGGCAGTCGCCAAATGGCGATTAAATTGAATATGTCTCCTTTCTGCTTGAGTTAGCTGTTAACTGCTGAAAAACTCCTGATCAGAGAGTTCACAGCATTTTTGTCCGTCACATTTGCGCAGAATGTGGTCCTATTTTCGTGGTCAATGAAAATATGGACAAGCACCGGAAACCCGCTTGAAATCAAGCTTTTCCTGTGTTGTCCCAATTATAACACACTCACATCCCCTGCACCACGCCGCCGGTCTTTTCCAGCAGCACCGGATCGGTGATACGAATGACCATATTGCGCACTCCGGCGGCAGCGCTGGTACGTACCTGGCGGATCTCGATCTCATACAGCGTCGGCTCCTTTCCCTCCACGGTGGTGAGAATCTGCGCTGCGCCCGTATGCACCTCCTGTTTCATCGCCACCGGCATAGCACTGCCCCCGCCCGGGTACTGCGACAACCCACCGAACAGCCCGCAGTCGGCATTTTCCTCCAGACTGCCCAGCCTTCCCGGTTCAAAGCCACCGTTCAGCTCGCCGGGACTGCCCTTGACACTTTTCTGCACACCATAAATGCGCGCGGGAACGATCTCTCCGCCGGATACCGATACCGGGGAGCCGGTATCTCCGTCGCACACCGGATGCCCCAGTCCCCCATACGCTCCGGTGGATGGATCGTAAAAGGTCAGCATACCGATCCCGGCAGTGCTGTCCCTCACCCACAGCCCGGCGCGCCAGCCGTTTCCGTCCGCCGGACGGGCGGGAGTGAATGAAGCGGTAAATTCCACCCCGTCGCGACGGATGCGCAGCGCCAGCGTTCGCCCGCCGGAACGATTCACCAGCTTGGCCACCTCCTCGTTGGTCGTCACCGCCTGCCCGTTGATGGATACGATGGTGTCCCCTACCCGGATGCCTGCCGCTGCAGCCGGATTGAACGCGCCGGCAGCCGTGGCCACATCCGACATACCCACGACCAGCACCCCGTCCATATACAGCTTGATGCCGAAGGGGGTTCCGCATACCGTTACCGTGGGGACAGGCGCCGTGTGCACAGTGACCGTTTTTACCGGAACCACTCCAAAAAGCGACAGCTTAACGGCATTACCCAACGTCTCCCCGGCTAAAGCAACCGATCTCGTGTCCGCATCCGGGCGCGCTGTAAGCCATGCACCCGCATTCAGGTAATTCCCCTCAGATACCGTGAATTTGTCCGGCAGTGTGTACTGAAAGTACCCCACCGCCCCTAAGGCTGCCATACACACGGCTGTCAACAGCACATATACGCATTTCCCCAAAGTCCGCACCGACAGATCCCCCCAACGAAAAAAATCCCTGCCTCGATAGTATGAGGCAGGGATTTACGTATATACGGGGGACATATTAACAATTACGCAGGTTCCTCTGTACCGGTGGCCAGCCACTCCAGCCAGCGCAGACTCAGTTCCGGCCACGCGCTCTCTCCCGGCACGCCGATCGCCAGCCCGTTTCCATGTGCGCCCTGGGGGAAAATATGCCCTTCCGCCGAAATGCGCGCCGCGCGGAGTGCCGCCAGAAACCGCAATGAGTTTTCTACAGGCACGCAGTCATCCTCCATGCTGTGCCACAGGAAGCAGGGACAAGTATCCGCGCTCACCCGATGCTCCAGCGACAGGTCGGCGCTTAATTCCTCAAACCGGTCGCCCAGCAGGTATTCAAAACTGCCCAAATGACCGATCGCCGAATCGGAGGAGATCACTGCATATCCCAGCATTGCTCCATTCGGACGAGCAGACATTGTATCCACCTCGTCTCCCAATACCGTACACACATCCGGCAGTGTCGCCACACAGCCGCACAGATGTCCTCCGGCGGAAAAGCCGATGGTGTACACCCGGTTAGGGTCGATGCGCCATTCCTTTGCATGATAGCGCACCAATTTCACCGCCCGCTGGGCATCCGCCAGTGCCGCCGGATACCGGTGCGGGTCGATACGGTAATATACGATCAGGGCATGAAATCCATGCGCATAATAAAACTCCGCGATCGGCAGCTGCTCTGTTGTACCATAATGGTGATATGCACCGCCCGGGTAAATAATTACAACCGGGTGTACCTGCCCGTCCTCCTGCCAATAAGCGCGTATGCGGTTCTCGCAGGGAAGATCTTTCTCGTTATAGGGTATCCGGTCCGACCACAGTTTCATATCCTGTATCACACTGTTCCCTCCTCACATGATTTCCAGCTGTTCGGCGATCCGCAACAGTTCACTCGCCGCCTGCGACGACAGTCCCAGCGCCTTTCGGCGCAGATGGTTTGCCATCATCCGGCGATATGGTCGCCCTTCTTCCGGCGTAAAGGCTCCGGCATATACAGGTAAATCATCCGACGGTAGCGGTGCGGCTGTATAGGCTGCCACGATCACCGGATACAAATGCCGTCCGTCCTGCACCAATCGTTCGTCCGTGACGGAGAATCCATGATACAACAAATAACGGCGTAGCTCTTCCGCTCTTGACATGGGTTGTAGCACAAAACGTAGCCGGGGATCCCGCACCCATGCGGCCGCCTCCAGAATTCCCACAATGGTTTCACCGCCCATACCGGCGATGACCACATCGTCTGTTTCGTCCGGCGCGACCGGCGTCAATCCATCTCCCAACCGCAAGTCGATCCGATCGCTCAAACCCGATGCCTGCACATGAAGTCGGGCAGCCTCCAACGGCTTCGGACGCAGATCGGCGGCGATCGCCCGGGGGCAGATGCCTTCGCTCACCAGGTACACCGGCAGATATCCGTGGTCGGTGCCGATATCCGCCACCCGTCTGCCCGGTCTCACCGCCGCTGCAACAGCTTTCAGTCGTTCATCCAGCACGCAAGGCATTCTCCTTTACACAAAAATAGGAAAGCTCCGCCCGGAACGATCTCCGAACGGAGCTGAACCCACTCGATCAGTTGCCGAAATGCTTATTGAGTTTTTCAACCAGCTCATCTACGCTGACCCCGTGAACGGCGCAGGCATCCTCCAGAGATTCACCGCGCGCCGAAGGGCATCCCAGACAATGCATTCCCATCTCCAGAAAGAAGGGAGCCGTCTCCCGGTCGGCATCCAGAATGGAACCGATGGTCATATCTTTTGTCACGATCATATCGCAAAACCGCCTTTCTTTATCGGACTGGTTGTATTATACCCCATTTGGAATCAAATAGCAAGCCGGAAACGGTTATTTTTCGACTTTTTCCACGCCCAGCGTGACCGTCTCGCCGTTCAGATCCCATTCCTTTGTATAGCCGCCGACCTGACCGACCGTCAGCGCCACGCCCATGACATCGTGCAGGATGCTGTCCCGGTTCTGCTCCATAATGGTCTGCACCCGATCATTGCCGGTCACGAAGACCCGGATGGTGTCCATTACCTCAAAACCGGCTTCTTTCCGCATGGTCTGGAGCTTGCTGACGATCTCCCGCACAAATCCTTCTTCGATCAGTTCCGGCGTCAGGCGGGTGTCGATGGCCACCGTGATGCCCTTATCCGAAACGGTGTAATACCCTTCGGTTTGTGCCGTTTCGATGAGCAGATCTTCCGGCGCCAGCTTAACCGTGCCATCCAGCAGAGTCAGCACGCCGGTCGCATCCAGTTCCGCTTTGGCTGTGTTGCCGTCCAGCGCCGCCAGCGCTTCCCGGATGGCGTTCAGCTGCTTTCCGTATTTGGGGCCGACCGTTTTCAGCTGAGGCTTAAACACATAGCTCATAAACGCCGACGCATCGCCGATCCGTTCCACCGAATGAATATTCAGCTCATCTGCGATGATCGCCGCGTCCTCCGGCTCCAGCGCATCCGCCATCTGCACATACATTTTGCTCAGTGGCTGACGATTCTTGCAGTTTGCACCGTTGCGGGCGGCCCGGCCCAACACCACGATGTTGATGACGTCGTCCATACGGGTCTCCAGCGCTTTGTCGATATACTGCTCCTGCACCGCCGGGAAGTCGCACAGATGTACGCTGATGGGGGCAGCTGGATCGTTGGTGCAGACCAAATTGCGGTAGATATCCTCGGTCATAAACGGAATCATAGGCGCCGCGATCTTGGCCACCGTCACCAGGGCAGTATACAGCGTCATGTACGCATTCACCTTGTCCTGGGGCATTCCCTTGCCCCAGAAACGCTCCCGGCTGCGGCGCACATACCAGTTGCTCATCTCATCCACGAAATCCTCCAGCGCCCGCGCCGTCTCCGGAATGCGATACGCCGCCAGATTTTCGTCCACCGCCTTGACGGTGCTGTTGAGCTTGGACAGCAGCCACTTATCCATCACGCCGAGCTTATCATAATCCAGCGTATACTTGGTGGCGTCAAATCCGTCGATATTGGCATACAGCACGAAGAACGCATAGGTGTTCCACAGAGTGCCCAGGAATTTCCGCTGGCACTCCTGTACCGCCTTGCCATGGAAACGGTTGGGCAGCCACGGAGCGGAATTGGAATAGAAATACCACCGGATGGCGTCCGCGCCGTAGGTTTGCAGAGCCTCCATGGGATCCACGGCGTTGCCCTTGGACTTGCTCATCTTCTGGCCGTTTTCATCCTGCACGTGACCCAGCACGATAACATTCTTAAAGGGCGCCTGATTGAACAACAGCGTGGAAATCGCCATCAGCGAATAGAACCAGCCGCGGGTCTGATCCACCGCCTCGGAGATGAAATCCGCCGGGAACTGCTGCTTGAACAGCTCCTGATTCTCAAAGGGATAGTGGTGCTGAGCGAAGGGCATGGAACCGGAATCGAACCAACAGTCGATCACCTCCGGCACTCGATGCATCTCACCGCCGCACTGGGGGCAGCGGATCGTTACCTTGTCAATATAGGGACGATGCAGCTCAATATCCGCCGGACAGTTATCGGACATACTCCGCAGTTCCGCAATGCTGCCAACCGAATGCATATGCCCGCAGGAGCATTCCCAGATATTCAGCGGTGTACCCCAATACCGGTTGCGGCTGATGCCCCAATCCTGCACATTGGCCAGCCAGTCGCCGAACCGCCCCTTGCCGATGCTCTCGGGGATCCAGTTGACGGTGTTATTGTTGCGGATGAGATCCTCCCGTACCTCCGTCATGCGGATAAACCAGCTCTCGCGGGCATAGTACAGCAGGGGGGTATCACAGCGCCAGCAGAAGGGATAATCGTGCTCGAATTTCGGCGCATCGAACAGCTGTCCCCGCTTGTCCAGATCTTCCAGCACCAGCGGATCGGCCTTTTTGACAAACAGGCCGGCGAAGGGGGTCTCGGCGGTCATATTGCCCTTGCCGTCCACCAGCTGGACAAAGGGCAGTCCATACCGCCGTCCCACCTGGGCGTCGTCCTCGCCGAAGGCCGGCGCCGTATGCACGATGCCGGTGCCGTCGGTCATGGTCACATAGTCGGCACAGGTGACATAAAAACCTTTTTTATTCTGCTTATCCGCCACCTGTCTGGCGCAATCGTACAGCGGCTCATATTCCTTGTATTCCAGCTTATCACCGGTAAACTTTTCCAGCACGGTATAGGCAGGCTTGTCCTCGGTAGCCAGCTTACCCAGCACCTTATCCAGCAGCGCCTCCGCCATATAATAGGTATAACCGTCCGCGGCCAGCACCTTGCAATAGGTATCCTTGGGATTCACGCACAGTGCCACATTGGAGGGCAGCGTCCAAGGGGTGGTCGTCCAGGCCAGGAAATAGGCGTCCTCATTCTTCGCCTTAAACCGCACAATGGCAGAGCGCTCTTTGACGCATTTGTACCCCTGCGCCACCTCATGGCTGGACAGGGGCGTACCGCAGCGGGGGCAATAGGGCACGATCTTAAAGCCCTTGTACAGCAGACCCTTATTCCAGATCTGCTTGAGCGCCCACCATTCCGACTCGATATAATCGTTGTGATAGGTCACATACGGGTCGTCCATGTCCGCCCAGAAACCGACAATGCCGGAGAAATCCTCCCACATCCCTTTGTATTTCCAGACGCTCTCTTTGCATTTCTGGATGAATCCGTCCAGACCGTATTCCTCGATCTGCTCCTTGCCGTCCAGACCCAGCAGCTTTTCCACTTCCAGCTCCACCGGCAGACCGTGGGTATCCCAGCCGGCCTTGCGGGGCACCATCTGCCCCTTCATGGCATGATAACGGGGGATCATATCCTTGATGACCCGGGTCAGCACATGGCCGATATGGGGCTTGCCGTTGGCAGTGGGAGGACCGTCATAAAAGGTGTAGGTCTCCCCCTGCTTGCGCTGCTCCATGCTGCGCCGAAACACATCGTTGTCGGTCCAGAATTGCAGCACCTCGCCCTCGCGCTTAACGAAATCCATGCTGGTCGGTACTTTCTTGTACATAACGCACCTCCGTAAAAATAAAAAATCTCCGCCCTGCAAACAGGACGAAGTTCTTTCTTCGCTATACCACCCTTTGCGTGCGTACCACCATACGCCTTCCCTTTAACGGAGGAATCCCGGCGCAGCTTAATGGGAACCCACATTCCTTTCAGCCCGCAGCTCCAGAGGGATATTCACACACGGGAACACATCGCCGGGCTTACACCCTCCCCGGCTCGCTGTGGAGATTCAACCGTGCGCTACTGTCTCTATCCACGCCTTTCGAGTCTTATCATACTCCCCGAATCGACACTTGTCAACCCCTATTTATGATATTTTCCTCCGCCGAGGATCTGAAAAGCCCGATACACCTGCTCCAGCACCATCACACGGGCCAGCTGATGAGGAAAGGTCATGGGCGACATGGACAGGCACAGCTGCGCCCGGCTTTTCAGGGCCGGTGACAGCCCGTAGGAGCCGCCGATCACCAGCGTCACGTGACTCTTTCCGTCCACAGCGGCTTTCCGGATATAATCGGCCAATGCGGGTGAATCCAGCTCCTTCCCCTCGATGCACAGGGCGATCACCAGGCCGTCCCGCGGCAACTTTTCCTCCAGACGGCGTCCCTCCGCCTCCACCACAGCGGCAATTTGGGCTGCCGACGGACTCTCCGGCAGGCGTTCCTCCGCCACCTCCGTGACCTGTATGCGGCAAAATGCGCCCAGCCGCTTGACGTACTCTGCGCAGGCATCCCGCCAATAATTTTCCTTCAGCTTACCCACGCACAACACCGTTACGTTCAGCATAAGTATCCCCTCTCAGAAGTACGTTACCGGCTTCGTTCCCTCCGGCTGCGCCACCTCCAGCAGGCAATCCCGACCAACAACCGCTCCTGCGGCCGCCAATGCCTGCGTCGCCGTATCCGCCGCCAGCTGAGGCGTATTGTTCTGACGGCTGAGGTGCGCCAACACCAGCCGGGTGGTTCCGCTCGCCACCAGCCCAGGCAGCACAGCCGCGCAGGCATCGTTGGATAAGTGGCCGCCGTCGCCCAAAATACGTTGCTGCAAATAGAACGGGTACGGTCCGTTACGCAGCATAACGGGGTCGTGGTTGGATTCGATATGTACCAGCTGGCAGCCGGTGAGCGCCGCACGGATCTCGTCCGTCATATACCCGATATCCGTGGCCAGTGCCAGGGACCGATTCTCCCCCTCAATGCGAAACCCCAGGCATTCCCGGCTGTCATGCGGGGTAGAAAACGGGCTGATCCGCAATCCGTAAATGCCCACCGCTTTACCGGGGGACAGCACATACAGCCGCTGGGATGCCGCCACCTTATCCCCCTCGGTCAACGCGTCCAGCGTACCAACCGATGCCAGCACAGGCCATCCGTATTTTTTGCACAGCACCCGCAATCCCGCCACATGATCGGAATGCTCATGCGTCACCAGCACCGCCTTGACGGAGGACGGCGGAATATCCCGCTGCGCCAACGCCTCGGTAATACGCTTGGCGGACACGCCTGCATCCACAAGAATACCGCCATCTGCCGTACCGACATAAGTACAGTTGCCGCTGCTGCCGCTGAACAGGGAACAATATCGTAGCATGATCCTCAGGCTTTCCTTTCTCAAATCAAAGCCGCAGACCCTCCACTCTACGCAGCGGAACCGTCTGCGGTCTTGCTTCTTTATTCGTTTTCGTTTACCCGACGGATATCGCCGCCCAGGCGGACGAGTTTCTCCACAATGGTCTCATATCCACGCTCGATATAGTTGATGTGAGATACCACAGTCTCTCCCTTCGCCACCAGGCCGGCCACCACCATAGCCGCTCCGGCACGCAGATCCAATGCATCTACCGATGCGGCCGTCAGTTGCGGCACACCGGTGAAAACCGCCCGTTTTCCGTCCACCGATACCTGCGCGCCCATGCGCCGCAACTGATCGGTGTAACGGAAGCGATTTTCCCAAATTCCTTCCGTGATGGTGCTCGTCCCCTCTGCAACGGCCAGGAGCACCCCGAACTGGGGCTGCATATCCGTCGGGAATCCGGGATACGGCATGGTCTTGATATTGCTGTGATGCAAGCGCCCGTCGCAGCGGATCCGCACGGCATCGTTCATATCCTCGAAAGTAGCGCCCAACTCCTCCAGCTTAGCGGAGATGGATTCCAGATGCTTCGGCGTCACATTCCGAATCAGCACATCGCCGCCGGTGGCCACCGTCATGGCCATATAGGTACCCGCCTCGATCTGATCGGGGATGATGGAATAATCCGCCCCATGGAGGGATTGCACACCGCGGATCTTGATGACGTCCGTACCGGCGCCGCGGATATCCGCCCCCATCATATTAAGAAAATTGGCCAGGTCCACGATATGCGGCTCCCGAGCGGCATTTTCGATGATGGTAGAGCCTCTCGCCCGGGTCGCCGCCAGAATGATATTCATTGTGGCGCCGACGCTGACGGTGTCCAGATAGATCGCATCCCCCTCCAGACGATCGGCGTGGACGGTGATGATATTATCCTCCAGCATCTCCGTCTGCGCACCCAGCGCATGGAATCCCTTCAGATGCAGATCAATGGGACGGGTGCCGAAATCGCATCCGCCGGGCATAGGCACACGCGCCCGCCCCATCTTCCCCAGCAGCGCACCGATAAAATAGTAGGAAGCGCGCATCTTGCGCCCCAATTCCTCATTCACATCCGCAGTATGCACCGAGCGGGGGTCGATCTCCACAATATTAGTGTCCTTCCACTCCACTCCGGCTCCCAGCTTCCGCAGGATATCCAACGTGGTGAACACATCGCTGATATGCGGCACATTTTCCAGAATGCACGGCTCATCACACAGGATAACCGCCGGCAGGATCGCCACCGCCGCATTCTTAGCTCCGCTGATATCCACAGCTCCCGACAGCCGATTGCCGCCGATGATCCGATACTTTTCCACACAAGCACCCTTTCTTATTCCCGCCGAAAACCCGATCATACCGGGGGAGCCAGTCTCCGTGGCGGCAGTTCTGATCCGCGCGCCGCCATAGGAAGGGCATCCGACAAAGACGGCTCACACGCAACCATTATACCATAGTTGCGAAAAAAAGCAAAGGTTTTTTACAATTCCTGCCGCAAAGCCTCAACAGGAGCCATGCCGGAGGCCACATATGCAGGGTACGAGCCGAAAGCCGCGCCCAGAAACAGCGTAAAGAAAAACGCCAGAGTCCAGCTGCCACCCACCGAAGGTATCGGCAAACCCAGAACCCGACACGCCCCGATCACAAGGCCGCCGCCCAGCACTGTACCGATCAACGCCCCCACAAGACTGAGCAGCACCGCAGCCGCCAGAAATTCCAGCCATATCCGTCCGCGACCTGCTCCCACCGCCTTTTTGATGCCGATTTCCCGGGTGCGTTCGTTCACCGAGGACAGCATGGATGTCATGATCCCAAAGCCGGATACCAGCAGCGATACGCCGCCAACCGCCGTCAACACAGCGGTGACAATGGACGCGACACTTTCCAGACGTTCCCGCTGCGAGGCCAGATCCTCCGTCTTGAGCGTACCCACCGACTCGTGAGACAATGCGCGGCGGATGGTATCCTCTGTGCCGACGGCATCCGCTGTCACCCGCACGGCAATCTGATCAATGGATGCATCGCCGGTATAGCCCTGCAATGTGGTATACGGTACATAGATCATGTGCGGGATCATAGCCGACACGGTTTTCAAAAGGCTGCTGCCGGTAGCGGTAACGCCCACGACGGTCATCGGCACCCGCTGTTCATCCAGCAGCACCGACAGGGTCTTTCCCACCACGTTTTCCCGTCCGTATACCGCCTTCGCCAACGAAGCATCCACCACGCACACATTGGCCGACGACGCCACATCGCCCCGGCTGAACAGCCTCCCGTGAAGGAGCTGGAGTGAAATCAGCTGATCTGCACCCGCATCAATGCCGCAACTCACCACCCCGTAATCGCTGCCCACCGGAAAGTGCGCGGTAGTATACTCCAATATGAGCGGCATGGCCTGCCGCACGGCAGGCAGCTCCCGGATTGCGTATAGGCAATCCTCATTGAGTCCCTCGGAGGCGCTCACGGACAGCCCGTGCACCCCCATGTCCTCCAGCTCCCGCTGCACCGCCGCCTCCCCCAGCCCCCCGATGCCGGAGACCAGCACCACCATGGCGGTGCCGATGGCGATGCCGCACACAGTCAGTGCCGTCCGCAGCCGACGGTGCCGGAACCCGGCGAAGGCGCTGCGCCAAAGTTCTCTCATGGCGTTTCCTCCCCAGCGGCAGATACTACTGTGCCGTCCTGTACCTTTTGCGGTTCCAGGATCAGTGTCGCACCGAAAAGCGCAGCATCGTCTGTCAACACACCCTTGCTTAGTTCCGCCTGCGATGCGATCGTATGCCGCACCGCCTGTCCGTCTTTCAGCAGGTATACATATTCCTGCCCATTTTCGTCCTCCTGTATCGCCATATACGGGAGCAGCAATCCTTCGGACGCCGTAGCGGTAACGACCTGCGCCCGGGCGGTCAACCCCAACCGGAGAGATTCGTCCGCCTGTCCCTCATTCAACGAAACAATCCCCTCCACCACGGTGTCGCCGGAGGCGGTCTGCCGCCCGGCAGAGGAAATGCGGATCAGCTCACCCTCATAGACTGCCTTTTCAAATCCGTCGCCTCGGATATGGACCTTTTGCCCGACCTGCAAGCGGGGCAGATCCTTCTCCCGAATAGCCACACGCACCTGCAAACCGTTGATCGGTGCCAACACTGCCAGCGGCTCTCCCATGGACAGATGCTCTCCGGACGAGGCGTTTACCGACACCAATATGCCTGCCGCCGGTGCCGTAACGGTGTCCGAAGCCGCAGCCAACGCCAACACCTGTGCTGCCTCCCCGGCGGATTGCGCTGCATAGGCACGGGATGCCTGCTTATCCACGCAGGCCAATACATCGCCCTCTCGCACCGCCTGTCCCTCACGCGCCGAAACCTCACTCAGCACACAGCCGGCCATCACTGGAATCGGCCGCAACTCCCCCGCCTCCACCACGCCGGAGCATGAGATCGTCTGTTCGACACTCTGGGGCTCGAGCACCGTCGTGCGCACCGCCACCGTCTCCTGCCGATTGCTTTTTGCCAGACCGATTACCGCTACCGCCGTCACCGCCGCCAGCGGTAATATCCACCATTTTTTCATCCCGCCACCTCATTTCTGTATTCGGTATCTATTGTGCGAGAGCGAGAGAAAATTATGTGTCGCAGCCGCCGTTTTTCACAAATATATTTTACGATCTCATGAAAAAAGAGATACCCGATCGGGCATCTCTTTTTTGCGGTTCCATGAGACGATGGGCTTATCGGACCCACCTATTTGGCGCAGCGTCATCCTTAGGATTCCGGCTTATCCGGTGATCCCCCCAGCAGATCTGCCAGCGTGATCCCATCGAAATAGGCGTTGGTGATGTCGTTGAACCGGCTCCACATCCACAGAGTACGGCATTCTGCGGCGCGACTGCAAGGAGTTGCTTTGCAGGACAGACACGCCACCGGCGCCAGGTCTCCCTCGGTCAAGCGGAGAATCTCACCGACACGACATTCCTCCGCCGGGCGCGTCAGGCGATAGCCGCCCCCGACGCCGTGAACCCCCTCGACCAATCCCCCCCGGGTCAGCGCAGGCATGATCTGCTCCAGATATTTTTTGGAAACCTCCTGTCGTCGGGCAATATCTTTCATGGGCACGTATGCACCGTTACTATGCTCTGCCAGGTCCAGCAACACCCGCAACGCATACCGTCCCCGCGTCGAAACCATCATCTGCGCATCCTCCTGTCGCTGTTATTCGTGGCAGTGGCAACAGCTGTCACAGGAAGCAAACTGACAGGCGTCGTAGGCAATTCCGTGCCGATCGTAGTAGTCCTTCACAGCCGCCCGGATCGCCTCTTCCGCCAGCACGGAGCAATGCATTTTATGCGCCGGCAATCCATCCAGCGCCTCCGCAACCGCCTTATTGGACAACTGCAATGCCTCCGAGAGCGGTTTACCCTTGATCATCTCTGTTGCCATCGAACTGGAAGCGATAGCCGAGCCACAACCAAAGGTCTCAAACTTCACATCGGTGATGATATCGTTGTCAATCTTCAGATAGATCTTCATAATATCGCCGCACTTGGCGTTGCCAACCTCGCCCACGCCGTCGGCATTTTCGATGACGCCCACATTCCGGGGGTTTTTGAAATGATCCATTACCGTATCGCTGTACAGTGCCATAGTCGATTCCTCCAATCACAGTAAAAACGGCTTTTTGCCGCTTATCTTATCCCGCCACAGCGGGGACATATTCCGCAGATATTCCACTACCTGCGGCACCTCCTGCAAAATATAGTCCACATCCTGTTCGGTGTTTTCAGCGGACAGGGACAGCCGCAGCGAGCCATGCGCCACCTCATGGGTGCGTCCGATGGCCAACAGCACATGACTGGGATCCAGCGAGCCGGAGGTACAGGCCGAGCCTGAGGAGGCGCATATACCCCGCGCATCCAGCAGCAACAGCAGGCTCTCACCCTCGATACCCTCAAAGCAGAAATTCACGTTCCCGGGCAACCGCTGTACGGGATCGCCGTTGAGGGCGCTGTGCGGGATCTCCGCAAGTCCCGCGATCAGCCGATCCCGCAACCGGGTCACCTTGGCCGCATTCTCATCCAGATGCGCACACGCCTCCTCCAGCGCAGCCGCCATCCCCATGATCGCGGGGATGTTCTCGGTGCCGGCGCGCTTGCCCCGCTCCTGAGAACCGCCCTCGATCAAGGATATCAGCGGGAAGCCCTTGCGAGCGTACAGCACGCCAATCCCTTTCGGGCCATGGAACTTATGGGCCGAAAGGGATAACAGGTCGATATGCTGTTCCTGCACCCGAATCGGCAAATGCCCGGCAGCCTGCACTGCGTCCGTGTGAAACGGAACCCCTTTCTCCCGGCAGATCTCCCCGATTTCAGCGATGGGCAGGATCGAACCGATCTCATTGTTGGCGTACATGACCGTCACCAGACAGGTATCCTCACGGATCGCCGCTTTCACCTGTTCGGCCGTAATGTTCCCGACGTCATGCACATCCAGCAGTTCCACCTCGAAGCCCTGCTTTTTCAGCTTTTCCAGCGTGTGCAGTACGGCGTGGTGTTCAAACGCCGTGGACAGAATGTGCTTTTTCCCCATCCGTTCGCCGCGGGCGGCCATCGACAGGATCGCCTGATTGTCCGCTTCGCTACCGCCAGAAGTGAAATAAATCTCCTTTGGATCACACCCCAGGCAGGCGGCGATCCGCGCCCGCGCCGAGGCCAGCGCCTCGGCGGCTGCCTGTCCCACCGAATGCAGGCTGGACGGATTGCCGTAAATATCCTCCATGTACGGCAGCATGGCGTCAATGGCCGTGCGGCTCATTTTTGTCGTGGCTGCATTATCTGCATAGACTGTCATCGTTTCCTCTCCTTATCCATGCCGACAGCCGGTATAGCCGTCGGTATACTGCTTTTTTGAAGCGGTATAAATCGCCTACCGTTTCGATAGGTAGTATACCAGAACTTACCTACCCTGTCAATAGGTTATTCAAAAAATAATTAACCACCGAGAAAGGCGGATACTGCGCGGGCGAGACGCCTTCTTCGGTGGTTGTCTAACCGTCAGCCATGATCGGATCGAATCAGCTCTTTCATCGCTGCCACGCCCAGCTCCACAGCCGCTTCCGTGTCTTCGGTCATATCCTGAGACAATCCCGCCGCTTCCCGTTCCTGGTTCCAGATCACGTGAAAACAAGCGCCACAGCGACAGCCAAGGGCTGCGGCCACGACAAACAGCGCCGCCGATTCCATTTCACTGGCCTTGACACCCAGCCGTTTCCAGGCCTCCCATTTTTCCGTCAGCTCTGCCGCCACCGGCATCCGCCCGGGATCGTGCTGCCCGTAGAAGGAATCCTTACATTGCACCACGCCAACGGTATAGCGGCGGCCGCTTGCGGCGGCCGCATCCGTCAACGCACGCGTCACCGAAAAATCCGCCACGGCAGGGAACTCGATGGGCGCATATTCCCGGCTGGTATGCTCGTAGCGTACCGCGCCGGTGGCGATCACCAGATCTCCGGCACGTACATCCAGATCAATGCCGCCGCAGGTGCCTACGCGGATAAACGTATCGGCGCCGATATTGTGCAGCTCCTCCATAGCGATCGACGCCGAGGGGCCGCCGATACCGGTCGAACAGACCGACACCGTTTCCCCCAGCAGCGAACCGGTGTAAACAGTAAATTCCCGATTAGACGACACAAAGCGGGGGTCATCCAGGCGGGCGGCGATCCGTTCACAGCGCCCCGGGTCGCCGGGAAGTAAGCAATATCGGCCGACATCCCCTGCTCCGCAGCGTATATGAAATTGTTTCTCCATTGTATGCACCGCTATCACCTCACAGTTGTAGTATCTGCATTGTACTCCGCTCCGTCCCCTTTGTCAACGTGAAAGCACCGCACCACATTTGAATAGAGCGGGTTTATGCGCATACAATGATACTGCGGTCTACCGCTGACTGTAAACAGCTATTTCCGCCAACCGCGCCGATTATGTAGATTTTCTGCTTGCTTTTTTTGGAAAACTACGCTATAATGTAACAATCTTATGCAATTGTGCAAATGGAGGGCATTTTCATGTGTGGAATCGTTGGATATATTGGGAGAAAGCCGGCGGCGCCTCTGCTGCTGGAAGGACTATCCAAGCTGGAGTACCGTGGGTACGATTCGGCCGGCGTGGCACTGCTGGACGCTAATGGGCTGTCGGTGCAGAAATACAAGGGTCGTCTGCAAATACTGGCCGAACATATGCATAACGGCGAAGGATATCCTCAGACAGTCGGAATCGGGCATACCCGTTGGGCGACCCATGGAGAACCCAGCGATGTAAACGCCCATCCGCACGTCAGTCAGCACGGTCGCTTTGCGGTTGTGCATAATGGCATCATCGAGAATTACCGGTCGTTAAAGGATGAATTGCTGGCGGAAGGAGTCACTTTCTCCTCCGAGACCGATACCGAGGTGGTCGCTCAACTTTTGGATAGACTGTATACGGGGGATTTCATGGCGGCGGTGCGGGCGACGGTCGCCCAGCTGGAGGGTTCCTATACATTCGGAATCTTGTGCGCCGATCATCCGGGAGAGATCGTTGCCGTGCGCAATGCGACTCCTCTGATCGTCGGTCTGGCGGAGGACGGCAATTTTATCGCCTCCGACATTACAGCAGTACTGGCCCATACCCGCCGGATCATTCAGCTGGCCGACCACGAGATCGTGCGGCTAACCGGCGACAGCGTGCAGGTCTACGGTGCCGACGGCTCCCCCGTTGAAAAAAAAGTCCGTACGGTGGATTGGGATGTGGCCGCCGCCGAAAAGGGCGGCTACGCCCACTTCATGCTCAAGGAGATCATGGAGCAACCGCAAGCGCTGGCCGCCACCATTTCTCCCCGTATCGACGAAGCGGGAAACATCGTGCTGGACGGCGTATCCTTTACCAAAGAACAGCTTGAGCGATTGAATCGGATCGTCATTGTGGCCTGCGGTTCCGCTTACCATGCCGGTATGGTGGGTAAATATTTTCTCGAAAAGGTCGTGCGCATTCCCGTAGAGGTCGATCTGGCCTCGGAGTTTCGCTACCGGGATCCGCTGGTTGACAGCCGGACTCTGGTCATCATCATCAGCCAGTCCGGAGAAACCGCCGACACACTGGCCGCCCTGCGCGAGGCGCACGCCCGCGGTGCCCGGGTGCTGTCCATCGTCAATGTAGTCGGCAGTTCCATCGCCAGCGAAAGCGACGACGTGCTGTATACCTGGGCAGGGCCGGAGATCGCCGTTGCCACCACCAAGGGATATACCACACAGGTCTGTATGCTGTACCTGGTGGGATTGTATATGGCCGTCGTACTGGGGCGTATTTCCGAACCGGATGCAGCTGTCCTGCTCCAGCAGGTGCAAACCCTCCCCCGTCTGGCAGCCGATGGGTTGAAAAACGAAGAACACCTGAAGGCGATCGCCCGGCGATGCACAGAACTGGAGGACGCTTATTTCATCGGGCGCAACGTCGATTATGCCGTAGCGTTGGAAGCCTCCCTGAAGCTGAAAGAAATCAGCTACATCCATTCGGAGGCCTATGCGGCCGGTGAGCTGAAGCACGGTACAATATCCCTGGTTGAGGATGGCACCTTTGTGGTCGCATTGGCCTGCCAGAATGCTCTGATCGACAAAACCATGTCTAACATCAAGGAAGTAAAGGCGCGCGGCGCTTACGTGCTGGTCGTCACCGACCAAAGCCACGCTGACCGATTCCCAGAAGCGGACGAGGTGCTGGTCGTCCCGGATGCGCCCGAGCTGTTCACGGCCGTTCCGCAGGTGGTATCCATGCAGCTCCTTTCCTACTACATCTCCCTGTATCGGGGCTGCGATGTGGATAAGCCGCGCAATCTGGCTAAAAGCGTTACGGTGGAATAAGGATCGGATATAATCAACAGACGCAGCCGCCTTGTGGGCAAAGCTCACAAGGCGGCTGCGTTACAATATACAGCTTTATACAGCTTTGTTTATCCGATCCGCCGGAACAGCGGTGCTGCCGCGGTGATCACCGCCGAAACGACCATATACACCAACGAAGGGATCGCGTAGCCGCTCAGCCCCTTCAGCGCCCAAAAGGCACCAAGCAGCAATCCGACTACGGCGGCTATGGCTCCCACCGTCTGCGCCATACGGCATTTTGTCTGCAGGCCATGACATACGGACAGGGCCATCGCCGTACCCAATATATGCCCGTTGGAGGCCAGCAGTGCCGGAGATTCCTCACATTTCTCAGACATGAGCCGTTCAGCGATGCGTCCGGCCGGTGTGGGCAATACTTCAACATAGTATTCGTCCAAATCAAAATCCCGACACAGGCTCTCCGCCGTGATATTCGGATCACAGGAGCGCAGCAGGAGCGTCACCTTTGCCCGACACAGCTGTTGCAGAGCTTCCTGGATCTCTTCGTCCGGCCGATAACTGACCACGAACATGGCGGATAGTTCTCCGGCGGTGGACAAGTACACCAGCTGTCGTCCGTCCCGTGCATATCGCGCCTCATAATCCATGGAGGGTACATCCACCCCGTGATTTTGCAGCAAACGGCGATTCCCCACTAAAACGCGGCGGCCGTTGACCCAGCCGGACAGCCCCATTCCCTGCTCATAAACAAGGCTGTCCACGTCTGACAGCAGCTCCAGCTTATTTTCAATAATGCGGCGGAAAATGCAGGATAGCGGCCCGCCGGCCCGGATGGATAAAGAGGCTGCATCGACGATCGCTTCGTCAATATGCATCCCGGAAAATGTCTTGATGCCATGCAGCAGCATACTCTCATCCGGGTACAGATCCGCCACATCCAGCGTAATGCCGTCCGGAGAACCGAACGTCTCTACCGCCTCATATCCCACCAGAAAGCCGCCTTTTTGCAGCATCCGGTTGCTGCATCGCCGCAAAGACAATTGTGTGACCAGACCCACAGGGACAGCGGACAGGCAAAGCAAATACCCGCAGGCCTCCAGCCAGGCAAAGGCTCCTTTCAGCCAGCCGGCTAATAGCCATGCCGTCGGGACAGCCAACGACAGCAGCACCGTCAACGGCGTGCGCCACCGAGCACTGCGGTCACCGGTATCTTCCTCAGCGGAATGCTCCAAATATCCGGATAGAAATGCCGTCGGGTGGAAATATGCCACCTGCGTTTCACCATCCACGTCCACACGCCGACCGATTTCCTGTAAATCGCCTGCATCCCGGACCAACGCTGCGGCGTATTTTTCGCCCGGATAGGCAATAAAAGCAAAATTGCGCTCAACTCGCACCGATTCTATGTAACGAGCGGCGGCGACGGCCAGCGCCGTCAATCCGGCCAGCGAAGGAAACACCGGCAACGCCGCACCGGAATTGAAGAACCCGGCGACCGTACTTCCCACGCCGAACAACAAAGCCACCGTCATTCCGGAATCGCTGTTAGCCCGCAGAGACGCTAATCCCGTCGCGCCATGTACCACAGCAGGATAATTCAGCACCGCCAGCAGAACGAGCACAAATGCCTGCACTGTCAGGTAGCCCATATCGGGGATCAGCGCAATATCCGCAACCGTCAGAAAAGCCAACACCAGCGCCACTGTTTCCAGTAATGCCGACAGGAGGAAACTCAGCCCGGCCATGCGGCGGCGGTATTGCAGTTCCAGCCGCACCGCCTTCGCGTCCTCATAGCTGGTAAAATCTTCGATTTCCTCCGGCTCTTCCTCCGGGAGCTCCGGCTCTTCCTCCGGTTCATTGGTTTCTTCCTCGCCGGCCAGCACAAAATCCCGAATTTTCTCCTCCCGTGTTTGTCGTAAGCGCTCTTCCGGAGTGTCATCCGACGGCTCCTCGACCTCCTCGACCGTTTCTACCCGCACCAGTTCCTCCAGAGACAATTGATCGGGCATCGCAGCCGCCGTTTCCGCTTCGTCTGTCGGGGCATCCGTTGTCGGCAACGTTTCCGATGGGATATCCGGTGCTTCGGTTGTCTCCGGGGCGGCATCCACTGCGGGGATCACCCGCGTGGGTGTCAGATCCTCCCGCACCGGCTGCGCCGCCGCATCCGATTGCCGCGTCTCTGCCTGTACCGGAGGAAATTCCTCCGCCCCGGCAAAAGGATCCAGTTCCGCCGCTGCAACCGCATCTGTCGGCAATTCCGCACTTACGGCTGCTGGCTCAGGGGTCATCCGATGCAGTCTCGAATGTGTACCCAGCGGGTCCAATCCCCAATCCGCCCATTCTTCCACCGCTACTTCCGGCTCTCTGCTGCGGCGCTCTTTTCGGCGGCGCTGCTTACGGGGGCGAGATTTTTCTTCAGACAGCTCCGGTGGTACGGGATACAAAGGCGGCGCCGTATCGCCCGGTTCCTCGGCTTCCTCTGCAGAATCAACCGGCAGCTGTGCCATTTCCGACTCCGTTGCATCCTGCACTGCTGTACCCGCCGATACGTCTACAGAAAGCGCGGTCGGTTCAATCGTATCGGTGTGTTTTCCCGTTGCCTGCTCCTGCACCAATATGTCCACCAAAGCGTCCAGATCAATGGGGGTTTCCGGCATATCACTCACCACTCCTTTTTCCGAAATTCACATACGCTAACCATTCACCGTGGGTATATGCCGCCGTTGACGGGCAACTTCATACAGAACGATACCGCACGCCACCGACGCATTCAGCGAATTGATATGTCCGGCCATAGGCAGAGACAGGATAAAATCACAATGCTGCTTCACCAGGCGGCTGATACCGCGCCCCTCGGAACCGACCACCAACGCCATCGGACCGGTCAGATCGGTGGCACACCAATCGGATCCATCCATATCCAGCCCATAAATCCACAGACCGGCTTCTTTCAGTTGCTTGAGGGTGTCCGCCAGATTTGTGACCCGCGCCACCGGCACGTATTCAACCGCGCCGGCCGAGGACTTATAGACCGTACTGGTCAAACCAACCGAACGGCGTCTGGGAATGATCACTCCGTGGGCGCCCGCCGCCTCGGCGGTGCGCAGGATCGCCCCCAGATTGTGAGGGTCCTCCAATTCGTCACACACAATGATGAAAGGCGGTTCATTTCTTTCCCGGGCTGCTGCCAGAATGTCCTCCACATCCACATATTCCTTGCAGGCCGCCAGCGCGATCACCCCCTGGTGATTGGAAGCCATGGCATCCAGCTTGCGACTATCCGCATCTTTGACCGGGATCCCTTTCTCCCGGCAACGCGCTAAAATTGCCCCCAGACTGCCCGTCCGTTCCCGTGCATCGCTGCGCGCGATCCACACACTGTCCAACGGGCGCTCTGCTTTGAGTGCCTCCATCACGGCGTTGCGTCCGGCAATCACGTCGGACATCGACTGCTTTTGTTCCTGCTCCATATATTCATTCTCCCATATTTAGCGTACTTACTCTCTAATCCTACCATATGTACGAAAAAAATACAAGATTTACATAAAAAAATTCTCAAAAACACGCCAGGTATAATTTCGTATAACTACTTGACAAAAGCGATTGCACTCTGTATAATGGTCACAGTTTCCGGGAGGATAATTCGTTTCTCACTCGTTTCGCTCACCGGTTTAGCTCAGTTGTGTGGAGTTGCTCTGCCAACTGCCGCTTTTCCGCTCATTCCATTCGCTGGTTTAGCTCAGTTGGTAGAGCAGCTGATTTGTAATCAGCAGGTCGGGGGTTCAAGTCCGTCAACCAGCTCCAAAAGAAAAAGCCCGATAAACCCAGCATTTACAAGGGTTTACGGGCTTTTTACTTTTCTCTTTTTTCTGCCATTATTTCTGAAATGTTCCGTAAAATTCCGTTAAATTCCGAAAAGATGCTCGTCAAATGCTCGTCAAAACTTTTTGTAATAGCAATCGCCGGAACTGCACTCACAGCCCTGGCGTTGATCCTTATTCATTCACCACTCACCTTTCCGCAAAGGATAGTTGAGCACATTTTTACAGTCCTTCAGAATTTTGAATTTGATACAGCTTTTTCGCATTTATATACTGTCTGACAACGCACACCAATGAGTACATCGAAAATACCAGATAGGTCATCTGCTCGGGCGATTTGAATAACATCTGGATATACAGCGCACACGTAGCGAGCCCATTTGGAATCATCAGGTAGGTGTACTCTATGTATGCCAGCATCTGCAATACCGAGATCAACACACCGAACAGTGTCACCGTGTTATCCAAAAGAGCGTAGGAAGCGCCGCTTTTTCGGAGAGCGATATACAGCACAAACCAGGCGACTAAAAACCCTGAAACCACTACCAGCCGCTGCTTTGCCGTAAGTTTTTTCAGCGTGACCGACTGCCGATACGCGTGTTTTTTCCATAATATGAACGAAATCATCTGAATGGGAAAGGAAATGAAAAGTGCATAGGCGGCCATACCGTAAAGCTGATACGAAAAATAAATCATTGCGTACAAAACCGAATTCACACCACCAACCAGCAGTGCATAACGGCTTACGTTGGCGGAGAGGGTCATAACGAACAACGAAATATACAGCGGCAGAATTTTGAGGAAGCTCTGGTGAAAATAAACCCCGGTGATCGTCAGAAGAATCGCAACGGTGACTATTGGTATCAAAAAAGCAATTCGTTTTCGTGTCACGTTTTTCAATCTTTCCGCCCTCCGTTATTCAAATATCAGCGAATACAGATCGGCATCTTTAAGCCGAACCTCAAGAGTGACCGGCTTTCCCGAAAGCAATCGGATCGCCTCTTTTTCAAATGGAACACGGCGATCGGTCTTATTCCCGAATATTTCGCAGCTCTCATAACGGTTGCCGTCCGGGTCGATCAGTGTAAAATACATATATCCGAGAGCCGACGTGGCAAAATTGACATACAGCTCACTACCGCCGAAAACAAATGGCTTTGTTACGATCCGCTTTTCATCGGCACCCGCACACAGAGAAACAAAGCCATCCCGTCTCAGAGTATACCGTATCAGCCGCGTGGGACTGGGATCCCATTGAAATTCCGGTATAAACATGGATAATTCCGGATCGGCGCCGGGCATATCCGCCGCCGTCTCGATAAAGCCCCGCGCCGGATAGCAATCGCCGTAGACCCAGTTTTTGCCACATTCCGGCTCGGGGCGTATGAACGCCTCATCGTACTTTTTGAAATGAAAACCGTCCCGCGAAGTGATAAAAGCGCAATCGGTTATCGCCTGCCCAAACCGCACCTCCCGTTTCATGCGCTCTTTTCGGCTCTCTTTGCCGCAAAGCTCGTCAAAATTCTCCGTCCAATCGCGCCGGAACAAATACCGGGTCGGAAAGCCGACGAAAATATGATCGGCTCTGGAATAGGGCTGGATCAGATTGGTATACAGCGACACATCGTCCGAATTGCCGAAATTCAGTAAAACCGGACTGCTCCAGTGAATGAAATCGGTGGATTCGATATACCGAATGTCCCGCAGATTGTCTTCGGCACAATTCTTTGCCAGTCCCACTTCCCCGGGGCTGTGAAAGCCACGTAAATAGCAGCGGTATTTGGCGGCAAATTTGTCCCAGAACATAACGTTCAGCGAGTCGAACATTCCGTCCGTTGTCAGCAGTCCGCCATAGGAAAAATGAATACCATCCGCACTGAAAAGATAGTGGAGAGCCACCGTCTTGTCCTGCTCCAGCCGAGCAACCGCCTTATAAATTCTGTCTTTCGGACAGTGTGGATTGCCGTCCTTGAACACCATAAAGTTGTCGAGGGGAGTGCCGAACAGCATGCTCTTTTCGAGAATGATATTATTCTCTTTTGATCCGGCGTAGTCGCAAATGCCCAGCTTCGGCTTTCTCCAATGTAAACCGTCGGTGCTTTCGGCGTAGCAGATGCGTACTCCCTCAGCGGCCTGAGACGCCATCGTGCACACATAATAGTACATCCGGTAAATGCCGTCATCGTTTAACAGATTATAGTATCCGCACTCATCTCCCTCCCATGGCTGATCATGTACCAGTACACAGTCTTTTCGCATCGGGTGATGCAGCCGAAACTCGGCTGTGGTTTTTTCCGTGTCGAGAAATGCATCGTCAAAAAAGCATTCCCGCCGCCCTGTAATATCGTACATAGCCAATCCCTTCTTTGCGTAATTGTATTTCGCCACCTGCGATCGTAGCTTTATTCTACCAGCTACACGCACGTCTGTAAATCACAATGCATGACAATCAAGTCGCAAAGATGTCTGAATTGTTTACTACGATTGACAAAAACAGGACATTGCGTATAATGGATATATCTTGCATTAGCTTTGGAGGGAGTCCAATATGCCGATTGACTTACCGAATGCCAGAATCCAAAACGATACGGTTCACGCAGAAAATGTCGTGTTTTCCGTATCGGTTTCTGTGCCAAGCGAGGAAGTCTCGGACCATTGGACGGCGGAAACCATGCACACGCACCCATACCCGGAACTATTTATTTGCCAAAGTGGTGGTATCGGTATTCTGACATCCCAGGGGAGCTATGTGCTGAATCCGATGCAAATGCTGATGATTCCGCCCGGAGTCAGTCACGTAAAATTGGCAGGTGGTTCTCACTGGCTGTCCGTCGGATATACGTATACGAAGAGAAACACAGACGGAACTCACAATTACTACCGATCGCTCGAGCGCCTTTCCGGCGGCACATCCATGAGGATCCTGTCGGATGATCCGGGATTATGCGGTCGGGTGTATGCGTATATGCGGGACGAACAGCAGGAAACAGCGGGACTGAAAGCGCTGTTTATGCTGGAGACCCTGCTGCATATCCAGGCGAACAGCCACACCGAGCCGGCTAATTGCCTGCCGTTGAAAAATGTTGGATATGACTTTGATCGGCTGATACAATTGGAACTCATATTGGCCGATTATGCCGCTAACACCTCTCTTTCGGAGGCTGCTTCAAAACTATCTATAAGTGAACGGCAATTGAGCCGGTTTGTATACGCAAACTACGGGACCTCCTACCATGCGCTCATATTGCAGCGTCGCCTGGAAATGGCGCACAAGCTGCTCACCCAAACATCGCTGACGGCGGAAATCATCGGACAAAAAGTCGGGTTCCATAACAAGACTGCGTTTTATAGCGCATTTCGCAAGCGGTACGGAACAAGCCCGATTAAGCTGCGTAATAACATGGCTGACGGGACAGACGATCCTGTGATTGATGAGCCGAAGTGAATCGGGAAAATATGCTTTATTGATGCCAGTTTTTAACGAGCCGACCACGCAAAATGGGAGAGCGGGTTTATTTCCCGCTCTCCCATTTTGGTATGTTTCGTTATGCATCGCATTTTTCCAACATCGTGATAACGGCTGTATAGTTGTCGGACAACGGAATGCAGATACCCGTAGTCTGCAATTCAGCGCCGGAGACCGTCCGATCCTCCAGACGATATTGCGCAGCGGTATCCACCTGCGGATACACGCAGACAGCGCTCTGCCGAATCTTACCGGCAATCGCCACAACCCGCACTCGGCTGCACGCCATATCGCTATACTGCAAAACGAGCATAGACTCCGTATCGGCTAAGATCCGGCACACCGCCGTTTGCCAGAATGCCCGCTCCCGCTTATAGTCCGCCACAAACGCAGCTAACGCGTCCAGCGCCGCCGACGAGACGGCGTTCAAATCACAGCTGAATCCCAGCGGACCGCCCAGCAGAAACACCTTTAACGTGCTCAGATGCACGCTCTCGGTAAACTGCCATGTGGCATCATTTGTCGAAAGAATCCGCTCCGGCGCAGGGTCTGTATAATCCGGAACTCCGGGCAGCGAACGGATCACCGCCCATTTTTCAATCATCTGCGGGGGCATCCGCAGAATCGTATCCCTGTATATGCGCAGCCCCTCCCGGACACTTTGATTATCGCTGAACCACACACTGTCAACGGTTTCACACAGACTCAGATTGGTACGCATACCGCCGGAGGCACAGCCCTCAAGATACAGATTCGGATACTGTGCCCGCAACTGCCGGATAAATGTCCGGTATCCAGCCAAATAGCGAGAGAACGCTGCGTTTTCTCGATCCTCCAGCATATCCTGGTTAAAATCCAGCTTCAGCAGCCGTGCGTGATACCGGTCGATCAGACCGGTTACGACCGTATACAGATATGCACAGGCGGCGGCATTTTCAAAATCAAAAAAGTAACTATCGCCGGAGTGAATATAGTATTCCGGATGCGTCTGCACAATGGCCGCATTGGGACTGGCGGATTCAATTTCCAGCCAGAAGCCAAAGTACATTCCGTTTTTCCGCACCTCATCGGCAATATCCTTCATATGGCCGCATAACGCACCGGTCTCGTTTTCCGACCAATCCCCTCTGGAATTGACCCAGTCCTCCCCTTTGCCAAACCAGCCCGCATCCACTACAAAGTATTCGCAGCCCAACTGCGCCGCCGGCTCGATCTGATTGCGGACATTCTCATAGGTGAGCTTATCAAACCGGCAGAGCCAGGTATTGTACAACACCGGCAATTCCCGCTGCGGAAAATACCGGTGGCAAAAATCATGCAGCTTATAGCAATCCAGGTCCGTTTTGTTCTCAAATGTATAATAGAGAATCTCGGGCAGATCGACGGATTCGCCGGGCGCTACCGCCAGAGAAAGCTGCTTGCCATTCATCCCGATCTCCACCGAAACAGCGGCGGCTTCTCCACCGCCGCAGATACGCTGCACCCGCACCTCCCAGGCATACCGGGGAATCAGATGAAATACCACGCCCCGCCCGGCCTGACAATTCCACAAGGCCAGCACCGGTGCAGCCCCCATAGAGGTACGCACACTCTCCACCGAAGATACAACACCGGTTACAAGGGGCTGCCATCGTCCCACGCTTTCGTTTTGCCAGCCGTTATACTGGGTATACACTTCATATTCCCCGCCATCCAAAAGAAACTTGGACAGCAAACAGTGTATCTGCAGCGGTATCGCCGCCGTATTGCAAAACATTCCCCGCCGATGCGCCACCCCGGCAGCGTCCGTCTCGGTCGTATCCGTTACGGTGTATTCATCCCTGCGCAGTACGCACCCGTTCTCTCTATTCTCAACCGTTCCGTTGACGCTGCCGAAACTGCCGTTAATCGTCCAGAGGCTCTTTGCTTCCGATTCGTATGGGTTTATCATCATTGTCTGCCCCTTTCCCGCAGGGTTATTCCCACGGATGTAACACGACCTTGATCAGATCCGGCGGCTTATGTGCCATCAGTTCCAAGGCCTTATCAAAGTCTCTCAACGGAAATGCATAGGAGACCATATCCCGCAGATTGATTTTATTCTCCGCCACCAATCGGATGAGCGGATCCCAGCCAAACTCGTTTCCTGTATATCCGCATACGGTGATTTGCCGCAGGATCATCTCGGTGACAGGGAATTCAATTCTGTCTCCGGCGGCGGGGATCCCGTACAGCAGCACATGACCGCCGCTGATAACGGCACGCACGGCGTTCTCAACGGTTTGCGGCGCTCCGGCAGCGTCGATGGAATACTCCACGCCCAGTCCGTTCGTCTCTTCGTATATCCGTTCCAACAACGACTCCCGGCGCAGGTCGATCACCACGTCCGCCCCGAAATGCCGCGCCTGCTCCGCTTTCACCTCATTGCGCACAGCACAGATAACCTTTCCGGCTCCGGCAGCCTTTGCCGCCTGAATAAAGGACAGTCCCGCTACGCCGGCACCCTGTACAAGGACGGTCTTACCCATCTGAAATCCGGCGCTCAGCAGAGCGCCGAAGGGGCAGGCCACTGCCTCCATAATGCCACCCTCATCATAGGAAATGCAATCCGGCAGGCAGTGTACACATCCTTGCGGCACCACGGCGTATTGGGCATCGCCCCCGTTATACGGCGGATAGCCGATCTCCCCGGCGCTGCACAGATGCTTGCGTCCGGTGCGGCAAAAATAGCATTTTCCGCAGCCTACATAGGTTTCGACGACCACTCGTTTGTGCAACAGCTGCGGGTCGCACCCCGCCCCCAGCTCCACAATATCGCCGCAGATTTCATGACCCAGAATGTGGGGCGGCTTACCGCCATCGAATTTGCCGGCGATCATATGCGCTTCCGTCGCACACAGTCCCACCGCCATCACCCGGATCTTCACCCATCCCGCCGGGCACTCCGGCTCAGGGACATCGGTATACTCCACCCGGTTTATATCGCTCCAAATCACCGCTTTCATTATGACGGTTCCTTTCCTAATCGTTGCAGCATCGCCGCATACACCTCCGCCGGTTGTTCGCCCCCGATTTCCTCTATTTTCATCCCGGCAGCCTTTGCCAACAGCTTATATCCCAGCGGAAACGTCAGCGAATCCGCCTGACGGAGTATCGCCAATACAGAGCGCTGGAGCTGCATAGCGAGCGCCAATTCGCCCGCATCGAACGCAGCGTAGATGGCGGCGACCGCATCCGGCATGGATGCGCCCAGCGCCGTCATACTGCCCCGACAACCGGCGCAAAGCGCCGGCAGCAGACAATCGTCCGTTCCGGTGAACACACCGAAGTCCGGACGGGTTATCGCAGCCAAATCGCAGCAATGGGCGATCCGTTTCATATTGGCGGACGAATCCTTTATTCCGGTGATTCCGGGAATTTCCAACAATCGCCGAAAGGTATCCATCTCAATACCGCTGGTGAAAAACGGCACGTGATAAGCAATCACTGGTAGCCCCTCGGCACAGGCAACAATTTTCCGATAGAAACAGAGAATATCGGTCTGCGACTGCGGGAAATAGTACGGCGGGCAGACCACGCAGGCATCGTAGCTGTTTGCCTTAGCGGCAGCGATATATACCTTTGCCTCGTCGACCGAGGCGGCGCATGCACCCGCCACCAAAGCCTTAACCCCATGGTTGGCGGCGGATACGGTTTTCAGAATGGCGCACTTGTCCTCTACCGTCATTTTAACATATTCTCCGGTGGAGGCGCAAGGGAAAATGGCGTCGATCTTACTTCCCCCGAACACAGCGGTTTGGTATGCAATCTCCTCCAGATTGGGGTGATTTTCAGCTGTAAAGGGCGTCACCGTTACAGCCACACTGCGAAATGTCTTATTCATCGGCACCCACCCGATATTTCTCCACAATGTCCATATTAACATGGATGCCGAGACCCGGCTCCTGCGGAATAGCCACATAGCCCTCGCGGTCAATGGAAAACAGCGGCGTCGTCAGCGTCTGCCGCAGAATCGTATCCTGCTCACAGAATTCCAAATACCAGGCATTCGGCAAAGTGGAAATATACTGGAGCGTCGCCGCCATCAAAATGTTCGTCTTAAAAGCGTGCGGAATGATGGTGGCGTTGTATTCTTCCGCAAGGTCGATCAGCTTGCGGGCAACCGTCAGCCCGCCGCAGCGGCTAAGGTCGGGCTGCACGATATCCACGCAGCCGCGACTCAGCAGCTCCCGGTATTCGTGCAGCGTGCCCACTTCTTCACCGCCGGAGATGCGCACATCCGTAGAACGATTCAGCCGTGCATAACCATCCAGGTTATCCGGATGGAACGGCTCTTCCACCCAGTAAACGTCCTGCTCCTCAAAGGCTTTCACAGCCCGCATAGCGCCCTTCACATCCGTCCAGCGCATCCCGATGTCGATCATCAGCTTTTTATCCGGACCCAGCGCTTTTCGGGCAGCCTTTACCAGAGCAATATCCTTTTCAAAGCTCTCGCCCAATGCACCCCAGCCCAATTTCATTCCCTGATAGCCACGGTGCATATGCTTTTCCACCAGCTCATAGATTTCTTTTTCCGTTCCGGGCATCAAAACGCTGCAATATGCCTGAATCTTATTGCGATAAGTACCGCCCAACGCCTTACCGACGGAGATGCCCAGCTTCTGTCCGATGATGTCCCACAGCGCCATATCAATGCCGCTCATCGCATGAATGACCGCACTCCGGCGACCGTGGTAGATGCTTTTCTCATACATCTTCCGCCACAGGCGTTCCACATCCAGCGGATCCTCCCCCAGCAGAATTTCCTTCAATCCCATACACGCCATATGAGAAGCCGGCATATCAATGATGCTTTTAACCACATACGGAGAAGAATCCACCTCGCCGATGCCTGTGATCCCCTCGTCGGTATCCACCAGGATCACCACCGTATCCTGACTCCCATCCCCCACCATTTCAATGGTGGGCTGCTTGAGAATGATTGAGCGTACATTTGTGATCTTCATATATTCGTTCCCTCTTTCAAAATATTAGATGATCTCCATTTCGGAAAGCAGCGCATAATGGTCTGACGGATATCCGCCGCCCGGCATATCCCGGATGATTCGCTGGCTTACAGGCCGCATTCCATCACTGACGAAACAATGGTCAATATGCAATACCTCCTGTCCCCGTATATCCAGCGCAGGAAAAATCTCCCGTACCCCGGCATCGACAACGCCGTAATTGTGAAAGGTGGGCTCCCGGTTACCGCCCGTCGCAGCGTTGACATCCGTGAAATGGCTTGTCATTTCACGATACCCCGGCATACCGGCGCTCATATTAAAATCGCCGGTAATGACCGTCGGGCCGCTTGAAATGCGGCGGCTTTGTGCATAGATCAGCTTGGACGATGCCACTTGACCCGCATCCCCGAAACCGTAATGGGTGTTCATATGGGTGAAGCTCCGACCGCTTTGCTTTTCCTGTAAGATACCGTATTCACAGATCCGATAACAGTCGAACAACTCATCCCAGCCCTTAGACTCCACCTCCGGCGTGTCGGAAAGCCAAAAATGACCGTATTTGACACACGCAAAACGCTCTTTTTTCCAAAGAATCGGAGTGGATTCCGGGCTGCTCTCAGCCCGATAATGATTGGCGATCCCGTAACGATCCCCGAGAGCCTTTTGAAGCAACGCAGCCCAGACAGGAGTGTATTCCTGCAACCCCAGAATATCCGGATTGTACCGGTCGATGATGGCGACGACCCGTGGCGCACGCTCGGCCACGGTATTTCCGCCGTGATCATCACCGCAGCAGATATTGAAGTTCATTACTTTCAGCGTCATAGCCATACCTCACAGCGTTTCCCGCTCAAAGCAGCCCGGCAGCGACACCGGATTCCGGGCGGTCATATTCATCTCGCCTAGCAGCACCCGCACAAAGGCGCGCATCGAGCTTTCTGTATAGGAAAAGGTGTTGATGTAGGTTTTCAGAAACGGATAGTCGTACAGCTTATACGGATCGCCAAACGCCGTGAAGATGACCCGGGGATGCTTCAGTAAATATCCACGCCAGAACGGACCGATCTGTCCCCATCCGGCACGCATGGTGCCCCCGTGCTTGCCGACAAAGAAACAGTTGACCAGCACATAGTCATAGGCATTCATCATCGCCGCAATGGCATTGTGCCCGACATTACGGCACACCTCCACGGTGTGCCCCCGTTCCCGCAACGCATCATACAACGCAGTTGCATCCGTATCCCCGTCCGCAATCTCAATGCACAGGAACTTACTGCCGGGTTTGGCGTGCAGCGGCAACAGGTTTTCCATATCTCTGACGAATTTTATGCTGCGTTCGGCGATCCGGTCGCCAATCGCATTCAACTGCTCAATAAGTTCATCCTTTGTTTCGGGTATTTCCGCCAGCACCGCACTCTGGTCTTCAAAAAGCCGCGCCTGAACTTTCACCCGCAACACCCGGCTGACCGCATCCCGCAGCCGTTCCATGGGCAGCGTACCATTTTGAACCGCCGCCATGATCCGGGCGTGGTCCTCCGGTTCATTGAACAGCACCATATCGCCGCCGCACTGCAAAAACGTGACGACCAATTGTTCCAAGTCCACTCTTGCCGCCGAGCCGACCATGCTCATAGCGTCGGAAATGATACATCCATCGAAGCCGAGCTCCCCTTTGAGCAGGTCTGTCATAAGGGGCTTGCTCAAAACCGCCGACACAGCGCCCAGCGCATCCCCCTCGTCGGCGTAGGCCGGCAACCCGATATGCGCACACATCACGGCGTCGGTTCCCTGCTCAATCATATGGCGGTATACACCTCCAAAGGTCCTTTGCCATTCCGGCATGGAAAGCGGGTTCACCGTGGTACAAAAATGCTGATTTCGGGCATCCACGCCATCGCCCGGAAAATGCTTGAGGGTCGCCGCCATATAGCCGTTTTTCCGGATCCCCCGCAGAAAAGCACCCATGATCTTTTTGACCTGCTCCGGGCTGTCGGAGGCGGAACGCACATTGACCAGTGGATTCTCAAAATTCATATTGATATCCACTACCGGCGACAACGTCCAGGAAATGCCGTGCAGACGGCATAGCTTTGCCATAATTTCCGCTGCCCGCTCCACGAGTTCTGCATCGTCGCAGGCCGACCACGCCATCACATTCGGCAACACGGGCAGCCCGCTCATATTCTCACCGGGGCCGTACTCCACATCCGTCACAATGGCTACCGGAAGCTTTGTATACCGATTGGCCATCTCGGTATACATCCGAATCTTGTCCCGGCTCATATTGTCCAGATATAAAGCGCCCGGATGGATCTCCGCCAGCACCGTTTCCACTTCTGCCGGATCATCCTTATCGTAGATATCGTAACATAAGGCCTGTCCGACCAGATCGGTCAGGTCTAAACTGTCTAAAAGCCGTTCTGTGTCCATTTTACCCTCCCAGCACGAAATCGTCTATGTCCAGACTGTAATCAAACAGGGACTGACAGCCATGCAGCGTGATTAAATAATTGTTCTCCAGCCGTATACCAAAGCTGCCCTCACGATACACACCCGGCTCCAACGCCACGATCTCACCGGCGATGACCGTTTCAGAGACTTCGGGCAAAAACTCCGGTCGAATCTCCAGGTTACGGCCGATGCCGTGCCCGGCATGATGGGGGCAACAGTGGCCGTATTCTCTCAGAACGTTTTGCATCTCCGTATACAGTGTACACGCCTGTACGCCCGAGTGCAGTCGCTTTTCCAGACGCAGCAGGGTTTCTTTCACAGCGCCGTAGACTGCCCGCACTGCATCGCCGGGCTCGCCCACAAAAAACGTGCGGGTCGTATCGCAGAATACGCCGTCGATCTGAGGCTGCAAATCCAGGATCAGCGCATCGCCGGTTTGCAGCACATAATCCGTTGCGCCGCCCTCCATATCGGCGCTTCGCTTTCCGCCGACAATATCGCCGCAAAAGGTGAACCCGTCTCCCGCCATACGCCGGTACGCATCCAAGATAAGTTCCTCTACATCCTTTTCTGTCATGCCGGGTCGAAAATTTCCCCGTACCGCTGTATAGGCTGCCCGGTTCATGGCAAGTAAACGTTCAATTTCCAGCGACAAACGCCTCCTTCTCATACGCCAAACAAAAGGCTATCCCTTTTACACCTTTTTCACCGTAATCCTCTGAATGAACCCGGCTTTATGCTTACGCCCGTCCCCATCCGAGTATTTCATATCGTTATACACCACAACAAACGTGTCCTCTGTTACCTTCTCGGCAAACACATTGCTGTAACTGGAGGTATCAAAATACTTACTCTGCGCATCGCTCTTTCCGCTTTTCCGTTCCTCTTCCAGAGTCAGGCCGATGATGCTGTGCGGTTCGCCCCAGGTACGTCCGTTGTCCTCCGAGATTTTGAAATGTACACCGGGTCTGCCGTAGATCAGCACGACAAGGCCATCCGCCAATGTTAGGATTTGCGGCGTCACACTGGAATCAGCCGCCGGGATCGGCTTTTCCCAGGATAGTCCCCCATCGTGCGACACCGCCAACATGGTGTCGCACAACGGTTTGGCTATATCCGGATCGACGCTCATATCCATCCGCATGGCGCACAGCAGATCCCCCGTCTCCGTCTGCGTCAGAGACGCTTCATTTCCGTCGCCGGAATACCCATACGGTAGCTCAGTTGCATCCGATGCCACAACACTGCGCAAACGCCAGCTCAAGCCTTTATCTACAGACTGCAATAAATACACAACCGGGCAATACCGCCCCTCCACCGCCGGATTCTGTCCAAAGGTCAACGCCACAATCGTCCCGTCGGTCAACTCCGTCAATCCGGTTATGTAGGGGTTTTTGAACAGGTAAGGCTGAATATATTCCGGGACCGGCTCATAGCAGCCGCCCTCATAGGATGCCGCCGCATTGACAAACACCTCCCGCTCATCAAATACCAAAGTCGACTCCGTGACGATCGGTTCGGAATCCCTGTTTTTATAATAGACTCGCTCAAGCCCCTTAGATGCTGCCGGAATATCCCCATATCGGTAGGTGTGTATGAGCGCCTCCCCGTTCGGCATATAAAACTGCTTTTTCGGAGAAAGCCCCTTGATCGGAGACAACCCACTTTTTCCTCTGAATGCAATTATTTCTCCGCTGCGCAGTCGGAGATACGGCGCTCCGATACCCAGCAATATCCGTATATCGAAACGACTGTTCCCGTCCGGGACCTCCTCCCAAGTGCTGCCGTCATCCGACGAGCAAAAATACCGGTTGGGCGCCTGCTGCATAGCGTCCGTACAGGCGGTGTCCTGCTCACCGTTGAAACGAATGACCAGATCGCCGTTCGGCTCACGCCACAAGCGGGGAATGGCATACACACCCCATTTTTCCGTCGCCGGGGTTATCGGCGCAGAGAATACCAGCTTTTTGAAAACCTCCACTGTAACCGCCACTACGTCACCCTCCGTATACACGCGCGAATACGTTTATATCCGCATTATAGGATTGATTTTTCCGGAAAGATAGTGTATATTGTATCTAAAAATAGCATTTTCGTATTTGAGGGATGATATGACTGCGTTCGATTTGGAAAAAACCAAAGAAATATTAAAGCATTTTTATAAGCTGACCAAAATCAAGATCTGCGTATTTGACTGCAACGGTGTCGAAATCGCCTATTACCCGCAAAAGCACACACCATTCTGTACCTACGTGTCCTCCTCCCCCGAAGGCTGCCGGCGGTGCAGCGCATCGGTGGAAAACGCCTTTCAGATGTGTCGGAATGAGAAAAAACCGATTCTCTATACCTGCGATATGGGGTTGATCGAATGTGCCTTTCCCATCATTCACAACACTGTCACCATCGGCTATGTCATGCTGGGTCAGACCCGTGACCGTAAAGAGCCAGACGCGATCAGCCTGAAGCGCCTATCCGATGAATGTCACCTGAACTACAGCAAGCTCTGTCAGCTGTTCAACGATATCCACTATAACAGCCACTCGACCATTGAGTCCGCCGCCAAGATCATGGAGGCCTGCGCCAGCTACATTTATCTGTACGGGCTGGTGGACGTGGATGAGGATGATTTGCAGCTGCGTATCAGTCAGTATATTGCAACCAACCTCAAAAGCGAGCTGCAGGTAGACGGCTTATGCCGCGCATTTGGACTATCCCGCACAGCGATGTATAAGCTCTTTCACAAAGCCTATGGCACGACCGTCCGACAGTTTATTTTTGATCAGCGTATAGCCCGGGCTAAGGAACTGCTCAAGTCCTCCTCGGCGCCCATCTCGGAAATTGCTTTATCGGTCGGTATCCGGGACTATAACTACTTTATCCGGGCGTTTCGGCAGACGGCCGGTATCCCTCCGCTGCAATACCGCAAGCAATTCCGTCCAGAAAACAGCGATACAAAATCTCCGCGATAAAAGAAACCACCGACCTGTCAAAGTCGGTGGTTTCTCTCATGGCGGCGCAGTCCGCGCACGGCGGCTCACGGCAATATGGTACACGCACGGCATCCTGTTCTGCCGCCAGATGCCGGACAGTGTTGACCGGCAAAGCAATGACCCTATAAACTCACGCGTGTCAGCTTTATAAAGGCAAAACCGCGGGTTTTTATATCGAATCGCAGCTCCCGAACAATGCCGCTGGTTTTCGCCACTTTTATCGGCGCGTCACTCTGCGCATCCGAATAATCCTCACAGACTATCCGAACGATCGCCTCCTTAGAACTGTGCGGCCAGTTATCATACGGCGTATAATCAACGGCCAGCAGCATTTCGTCGTCGTTCTCATCACGAAACAGCGTGATACCGACATTTTTGCCGACGGCGATCGGTGACGACAGCGCGTTCACAATATCCGTTACCGCCCTGCGGAGAAGTCTGCCGACCACAAAACAGCCTTTGGCCTCGCCTGATTTACGCTTGTCGGCGCAGCCGAGATGCAGCATAGCCGTATTAAACAGCGCCGTTCTTTTTGTGCAGATCACAGCGGGGATACTGCCATTGACCGTCAAAACAGCACAGGAGTTGCGCGGTTTATAAGACACTGCGCCGATGGTATTGTAAACATACTCATCTTCCCCCTCATACGTGACACGGCTGATTTGAATATCCGTCATTGGGCTGTTTTCAACCCCGAATATATCCTCCAATCCCGCAACACAGGAAAGTGCGATGAGGTTTACTCCTTCCCGATACAGGCGGCGGATCTCGCCAACGCTGTCTGCCGTCAGCTGGGCCGTGGAGGGAATGACCAGGACGTCACATGCATCGGCGGTTAAAGTTTTCAGGGTCTCTGTGCTCAATCCAAACCCGCCGGGCAATCCCGCTTCACGGGCGCATTCGTATACGATGGTTTGACCGCTTTCTCCCTGATTATAGTAATTTCCTTCCTCAAGATACACATCGGCATTACGGTCATAGGAAACCAGATAGGCGATGGAACGCAGCGGCGCAACCGGCTTGTGCTCCACCACATAATGCCAGTTATGCACAAACTCGTTTATATATGCGCAGGTGTCCATGCCGCGGTGAAATCCGTAAGTCGACCAGTAGCGGAACCCATCGGCGGTTTTATACGCCGTATTGTACACATATTCAAACGCCTGAGTGGAATTCTGATACGGCGGACAGGAATACTCCCCCATTGGTGCATGGGCGTATTTCACCGCTCCGTCTATGCATCCACCCCGGCTGCCGGTGTACAACTCCGGATAAACCGTGAGCGTCGGCAGGTTGACCAACATCGTCATCAGCGCGAACGGCCCCCGGTATGTTTGGTACGAGCAGGAAAACGGATAATCTTCAAATATGGCAAAGCCGCTGTAATACTCATCGCACAATTCCCGGTTATCCGGAACACCGAAATATCTTAATGAATGATACGTAAGCGTCGGGTTATTATACGGCGGTAAAGGTCCGTATATGGCCCGCTTAGCCTGCGGATTCAGGGCTTTGATCTGCCGATTATGCCCTTTTACATATCCGGCGTTTTCCGCGTTGATATAGTCAATCAGTTTCTGCCCACACACGCGCTGCAATTCTTCAAACTGCTGCTTTGTGAACGATTCCAATGCCATGGGATCGTAGGAAAGCTGCAGGCGGAGCTCCGGATTCGTATGAAAAAATCCTTTTATCTGCTGAACAACGCCTGGCATATTATACGCATACTGCGCCCAATGATCCACGCGGTTCGGGTATAAACTGTATGCCCCGAGCGGGTCGCAGTCGGTATTCCAGCCGGTATGGAATATATAATCGGCATTTTTCAGCACAACCTTGTGTTTTTCGGATAAATAATCATCGCAAGTGCGTATTGCAAGCCACACGAACCATTGTCTGCCAAACAGCTTCAAATAACGCCAAACCTCCAGCTTTTCGGCTTCGACGGGCGTATTGGTGGCACAGGCTATGTAATGGCCGAAATCGCAGGAGGGCATGGGATTCCAAAGATCGAACGCATTCCGCTCCAGCCATTTTTGCTCATTGTTCATCGAGAACATAAAGGGAAGTCCGCTGGCCAGCGGCGGGCATACGCCCGACTCCGCATCATATACCTCAAACGTATGTACGATGCGTTTATATTCGCTGTCCCCGTACATGATCCGATATACGATCCTGTACACACCGACGCTTAGCGGGGAAAAGCCTGCATGGAGCGTGATTTCACAGAGGCCGTTTGGCTGTTCTCTTACGGAGCTTTCTACCTCGGCGCATTCCAGCACTTCTGTTTCAAAGACATTCTGGACCTCCGCAGTATAGCGCAGGAATTCCGAAGAAACGGACGTGCGGAATAGCAGCGAAAAGCGAATATCCTCATTGACCGAAAAATAGTGGTTATACTTCAGGTGGTCGATCACCCGTTCACGCTCGTAACAATCCGACGGGATCAACGAAACAGCCTGTTTATCGGCCGGGGAAAGCAGCAGATAGGAGCCGTCTCCCCCTTGCGCACCGCCGTTGCACAGCTGCTCGCCGGAATGGGAAAAGCGGAACTCATTGCCGCCGGATTGCAGCGCATAGCCCTTGCACAGCAAATTCTCATAGCCGAAAATGAAACCCATCTGCTCATCCGGCATAAAGCGGTTCAGCTTATACTGGCGAACGATCGGCAGCGTGCGATCATTGAAAAACGTTTTCTGACAATCCCAAAATATATTGGGGTCGACGAAGCAGTTTTCCCCATTGGCAAGCGAGAAAACGACTTCCTTACCGCCGGTAAACAGCCCCACATAGGGGGATGTCATCCAGTCGATCTCCGCCACATACTGCCCCTTACGTTCCTGCTTGTTTAAGGCTCTGGTTTTTGTTCCGCCGTCAAGAATTGCCGTAAAATAATACTCATCGCCGATCCGCTCAACCGCATATTTCACCGTATAGGGGATATCGCCGCCGTTTATGAGCGGGATTTCGAGCGGTTCCGTTGAAACAACACACTCCCGCTCAAGGTCGTCCTCCGTACAAAATGTGCAATCCCGGATTATCAGTTCACCGATAAATCCGCCCCGGTCAATAGCCAAATTTCCGTTGGGCACATCACAGCCAAATTCAAACAAAGAGCCGTTGATTTGCAGTCTGACAGATTGCTCCCGTATCTGGATACTGAGTTTCGTCCACTCTTCCTCACTCAATGTTTGCTCCGCCTCGAGAGAATCGGAAATCTCAGTATACTCACTGTTTTTCACCGATACCAATACGACCGACAAAGCCTTACCGATTCGGTAGGTGATTTGTACGCCAAGACCCTCCCGGCGCTTTTTATCATATCCGAATAGAATGCAGAACACCGGGTCGATCTCATACGGATACGAAATCTTAAAGCGCATATCAAAATTGCCGTTCGTGAAAGTCGGAGCATTAAGAATAAATCGGTTTCCGACGGATTTTAGAGCAAAGCCCTGCGGCGTAACGCCGGCGTGTAAATTGGCTGTTTCGGTATGCCGTTCCACCGTAAAGGAGTACGGCTGCCGATTTTCGTCAAATGCGGAAAAATCGTCAAATATCGTGTACATAAGTCACCTCATACGGATCATATCATCGAGCAGAAAACCGCCGATAAAAACAAATCTCAAAGAAAACTTGTCCCTTCCCAATCCTTATCGGCTGCAACACCCAGCAGCGCTGCCACTGTTGGGGCAATATCCTTGATGTTGACCGGCGGCAGCTCTCCTCGACCGGCAAAGCAGGAGCCCGATGCCAATACGGGAATGGTCATGTCCTCCGGAATGTCGGCTCCATGGATACGGTCGTGCCCGCCATGATCGACTGTCACGATCACCTGATATTCCTCCGGCAGCACGGCGCAGACCTTTTCGATCAGCTCCCAGCATTTCTTAACAGAGTACAGATATTCGTCGGTCATCCAGCCGTATTTGTGCCCTGCCTCATCCGGAAATCCAAAATACAAAAACGTGAAATCCGGCTGATACCGGGGCAGATAGTCGATCGCCGCTGCGGCGCACCGCTCGCTCGCCGTTTCAAAGCCGAGACTAATCCCCGAATCGTAATGCGCATGGATCAGCGAGCTGGGCCGTGACAAGTCCCGCAGCTCCTCCCAATTATAAAAGAATGCACAGCTTTTTCCGGCTCCGCTCAGCTGTTCACATAAGCCCCGCACCGGGCGCACCTGTTCGGTGTAGGTATTGCCGAGAATCCCGTGCCGCGAGGGATCCACACTGCAAAACAGCGATACATGGCAAGGCAGCGTGATGGACGGCATAACGGTGGAAGCCTTCATCGTCCACGCGCCATCCGCTTGCATTTTCCGGCAGTAGGGATGCGCACACTGCTCCACCGCATCCGGCCGCATCCCGTCGCAAAGAATCAGCAATACCTTTTTATTCATTTGAAACAACTCCTTTGATAAATTTCCTACCCCACATCCGCTCATACGTTCAAGCAAATAATCGACAGCACCCCAAGCAGCACCCCCACCAGCTGCACCGCATTGAGCCGCTCCCGATAGACCGTGAGGGAAATCACCGCCGTCAGCACAATGCTGCCTGCCGATATCACCGGGAACATGATGGAGACCGGCATTCTGCCTCCCAGCACCATAACCAGCAGGTTTACGATGCCGTTGCACAGCCCGTACAGCACCGCCAGATAACCACCGCTTTTGACCGAGGTCTTCAGCACGGCTTTTTCTCGGCATACTGCCGCAACGGATAACAGGATCACGGCTATAAACAGCGAGATGACCATAAATTCGTTTTTATACTTCCCGTCACAGGCCAGCTGCTGCGCCTTTTGGACGGTGGAACACATACCGTTCCCGATAAATGCCACAACTACCGCCACGACCCACTTGAGCGTGATCCGCCCGTCTTCGGCTTGCTTGCCGGCATAGTTCACCATAAACAGCGATATCGCCAGCAAAGCAAAGCCGATATAGGAAACAGTTTTGAGAGATTCGTCCAAAAACAACACGCCGTACAGTGTGGGGATCACCAATGAATAGGAGTTGATCAGCGCAGTCAGCGACAGCTTGCCGCAGCCAATGGCAATCACCAGTGCCAGCACCGAAGCGCTGTATGCCACCGAGAAAGCAACCGCATACGGCAGTACGCTCCTCTCGATACGGAGCTGGAAACCCGAAAGCGCCCAGAAAAACAGCAGAGCGGTCATCGCCGAAAGGGCGGAAAACAGCACCGAAGCGCCTTTCACCTTTCGCTGATACTGCTTAGCGAAAACGGATTGCATCGCCAGCGCCACGGTGGTTACAGATAACAGTAAATAGTTCATATATATCCTCTTACAGTACGTCCACAGCGGCGGTTTTCAGCTTGAACACCAGCACCTCACGGGGACGGAGCATAACCGAGAAACCATCAATCTGCCCGTTGCGTGCAAAGCAATTCAGCTGAATGTCGTGAGCGTCATACGACAGATTTTCAACCGCCGCTACCCGCATCCGATCGAACCACACGCTGACCGTGTGGGGATGCTCGTTGCTATACGGAGAATAATCCGTCAGAATCGCCAACGTTTCGCCGCTCACGGTTTCGACGAGCTCCATACCGCACTGATCCCCGCAATGTGCCAGCGGAGCGGCAACGGAATGCATAAAATCACCGATGGCAGCACGAATGACCCGGCTGATATTCGCCCGACCGGCATTTCTGAAGGCGGTATAGGAATCCACCCCCACCTCAGAAAGGCAGGCGTTGAGCAGCAAGGCACGGTCGTTTCGGAAAATGATGCCGTTGTTTTCTGCGCAGACAATGCTCGCCGCCCTGTCCGCTGCATAGGGTAGATAACATACGCTCGGATAGACAAGCTCACTTTCCCCATTATAGTTGATTCGGCTAATTTTTTCGCTGACCGAACACGGCACGACCCCGAAAATGTCCTCCAGGCCACTGACATCGCCTGTGGCAATCAACGCCACCCCATCTTGATACAGCTTGCGGATCTGCGCTTTGATTTCGGCTCCGACTTTACGCAAAGACGGCAACACGAGAATATCCGTCTGCGTCTTGTCCAGCTGCGCCAGTGAATCCCACTTCAGCACAAACCCCTGCGGCAGACCACGCTCCGCATTCACCTCATGCACCACACACATACCGGTCTGGCACTTGTTGAAAATGGCGTTGGTATCCACCGCCACCGTCCGTCCATCGTCGACGCAGTCAAATTCCGTCACAAACGCCGTACCTTTCAGCGGACGGGCGGGCTTGTGATCCAAATGGATTTTCCAGGACCGGAGAATGCACGCATACCGCTTTTCCGGCTCATAGCTGATATACTCATAAACTTGGAGGATCTTATCGTCCCAATAGCGGAATTTTCCGTTCTCCAAAATGGGCGTGTTATACAGATACTCATACATCTGCGTGACGATTTGATATGGCTCGATAAAGCTCTCACTGGCCGGGGGAAAAGCATTAGCGGTAGCTCCGTCCGGGCATCCGTCCGGGAAAGAATCGTACAGCTCGGGAGCGATCCTCAGATCCTTCCACTCCTGTTTTATAGTCATCATATTCCAAGCGCAGATATGCGTCTGATACCCACAGGCGAACGGATAGTCCTCCAGCTGCAAAAATCCGCCGTCAAAAACCCGGGACAGCCCTTCCTTGGAGAATCCGAACCACTTGGTATCGTAGGCACCGGAATTGTCCACTGCATAAATATGATACGGACCGTAAGAAAAGCGTTTCACGTGCGGATTGATCGTCTGAAGCTCCGCCCATTGCTGCTCAAACAGCGGCTCCGTCTTGTCGTTAATGTACCGCACGAGCCGATCAAAGCTCTCGCCGGATATCGCCGCCCACCGCTGCTCATCCACGTGTCCTTGTTCGTCAAACTCCGGAAACTCGTCCCGGATATCCGGGTTCTCCGTCAAAAATGCCCGATACAGCTCCCGCACTCCCGGCACATCAAATACAGCGTGTTTCCAGAGATCATACCGATAATAGGTCATGCTATCCTCGATACCGGGATACTGATAGTTGATATAATCGGCGTGCTCAGACACACCCGGATAGTTTTCATAGGTGTCATCCCGATGGAGAAATCCCCGTTTTGTCATCCAGACCAACAGCTTCCGTCGATAGGTATGCACCAGTTCCCAAGCCCTCCGATGCTCCGCCGGAGCAGGGGCTTCCAGACAACAATTGATATAATGCATGATATTAAAATCCGGTTTCTGATTCGCCAGATTATAGGTCGGGTAATAGGCTGCACAGCCATCCCCCACATAAATTGTAGGCAACAAAGCGGTTTCCTGCGGGGATTCCTCCAGTGCTTCGTCAAAAATCTCAAACGCCGAGGTATGCTTGTACACCGTATCAGTCCCATACCGGCAGCGGAATTCCATATGATACACGCCTTGACTATGTACATCGCACGCAACCGAAAAGCTATATTTTTTGTACCCGCTGTCGCCGAAAACATTTTCGCCTGCGTCGATTTTCTCGATGCTTAGATCTTTCAGCTTTTCAAAGTAGACGGTTTGCAGCTCCGCCTCAAAGGCCAGATAATCGGCGCTCAGCTTAGAATACAGGTCAATACGGAATGTCGGCGTTTCCGTGCTGAAAAAGTAATGATTCTTCTGTGCGTGAAATACCGCATCAGCATAACCCACCAGATTCTTCGGCAGACGGGAAACGATCTCCTTATGGGGATCGGAGCTTACTTCAAAGAAACAAGGCACATCCAACGCCTTACCGGCAAACAGCAATTGACCGCAGGCATCGTAAGTGAACATCCGGTCGGAAGTAAGGTTACCGGCGCAAAAGCTGAAACGGCGCTCATAGCCGATGTACACCTTGTCCGGAATGGTGAATTCCTCCACCGTCAGCTTGCCACCATACGGAATATCATCCCCGCTGACAATTTCTTTGAAATAGGTATAGCAATCGCTATTGTCACAGAATGTCAGTTTTCCGTTGTGAATGTACAGTCTACCCCTTCCAAGAGAGAAATACAGTCCCCAGAAAAAGTCGTGTTCCCGGCACCACACATCACAGCTCTGCATATTGTCGTGATTATTGTACACACCGCCGGTCAGCTCATAGCGCACCTCATACACCGGATGCGTTTCACCGAGCCGATCCACCGAAATCTGCAAATCATAATCGTAATGCCCGCCGTCTGTACGGGGAATGGTAAAGGACTGGGTATACACGGTTTCCGTAACCGGCTTTTCGCTGGCAACGGCGATGTGCGCTACGCCGATGTCGGTTAAACCGGAGCCCTTGGCGAACCCTATAATTCCCCACTGTACGGCGACCTCCGCTGACATCGTAACGCCGAACACGGTGGCAGTGACAACGCCGTTCCGATGGGAAAGCAGCAACGGATATCGTTCCTCCGCCGTAATCTCCATATGGCTGATACGCTTTTTGACAATTTCTCTGCAATCCACTCCATCCACCTTGAAGAATGCCCATTCGACCGCATTTTCCTTTTTCACATAGGTAACAGAGAACTTGTATCCGCTGCGAGTCTCCCGGTTATACCCGAAGTACACCTCCCACACCCAGCGATCAAAGCGAATCAAGTGCGGCGGTTTATCATAGAAAAGCTCCGCCGACAAATCGAACGCGCCTACCTCCGGCATAATCAGCAGCTGCTTGACCTGGTTCCGCTTGATGTGCAGCGCCTGGTCGGCAACATATGCGTCCGCATTGGTATACTTATGGGTCGGCTCCGGCTTTACGGAATACGGTTGATTCTCATCGGTATGGTTTTTGAAATCTTCGCTGAATACTGTAACGGTTAGTTTCTCGGACATGATGCTGCCCTCCAAAATATTTTATGTAATAGTTGATTAACAATTTTGCAAACGTTCCAAAAACTCCAGACACGCAAAATTATGCCGTGCAAATGCCTGCATCAACAGCTCATCCCCATACAGGCAATGGGTTTCCAGCGTCAGAGGACCATCATAGCCCACCTCCGCCAGCGCCGTCATCACACTCTTCCAGTCGATATTGCCGTTATCCGGCGTTAAATGCAAATCATAAAACTTGAAATTGTTGTGAATATGCGTCACTTTCAGCCGTTCTCCCATCTGGCGGATGGCTTCTGCCTGGTCAATATCCATCAGATTGGCGTGACCGGTATCCCAGCATATCCCCACCCGCTCGCTCCTAAGGCTGTCGACCAATTCGCACAAATCTCCGGCATTGTTGGGATAGAACGGCATGATCGGGATAATGTCCTTAAAGATGGGCAAGTTTTCCAGTGCAATCCCGGTGCCGTATGTTTCCGCCGTTTCAAGATACCCGGATATGCGCCGCACATTTTCTTCCAACGTTTTGGCGGCGCTGAAACCCGCATTCACCGCCGAACGGGGATGATACACATTCCACGGCGCACCGATAGCACCGGCCACCTGAATGGAACGATGAATGGCGTTTTCCAGCTCGTCGTCCGTGATCTCCGCAGAGATACGCAAATCGTAATAGGGCAGATGGGTCTGCACGCAAGATAAACCGTTTTGCTCCAGGATGCGCCGTATATTTTCCGGCGCTGCTGCCCAGGTCTCCGGCGAGCGGTCATCCATATCGTTAAAATTGACAGCCACAGCCCGAAATCCCGCCTGCGCCGCATAGCGGCACTTTCGCTCAAAGCTGGCATTATACGGAATCTGAATCGCTTTTTTCATATCCGTTCCCCCTTCACTTTTTTATACTCCGAACACACCGTGTAGCGCCCGGCGACGCAGCCGACGATGACCTCCAGATAATAGCTGTCCGCCTCAGGCGGCAATATCGCGGTCACGGTCTCCCCGTCCACGGTCGCTTCGACCGTTTGCCACGCATTCAGCATCCAACTATTCTCGGAATACCGCATCGGCTCGGTTAGATAATACCACCCGCACCGATTTGACCGGGTCAGCGCCGCCCAACCTCCACGTCCGTGTGCTGCCGCTGCATTTCTCCTCGGCAATATCCAGATAATCCGCCTTTCCCCATGCGTAGTCGGCGAACCAATACGGCTCCAGCACCCTCCACGCATGCGTATGCGAATGGCTCCAGTCGTTCTTAATACACAGCCGGGCGCCCTTTCCATGAGTCGCGGCGTAGGAAAGGCTATTCGGCAACAGACTGAAGCATTGGTCATCATTCCAGCACAGCCACAGGACCGGGCAAGCGATATTCTGTACGGTTGCGGTAGGGCTCTGGTAGTTCTCCGGAGGAATCCTGTGATATGCCTGCATAATGCCTGCAAGAGAATGCTCCAGATAGGCGCTGCCGTAAATATTGATCGCGAACGCAAAACCGCTCCCCTGTCCGATGGCGATGGAGGAGATCACCGAACCCCAGGAAATGCCGCAGATATCGATACGGTCCGCCTGCACACGGGAATCGGTTTTCAAAACCGTTTGCGCCATCAAAACCACAGAAACCGCATGATACAGCCACTGATCCTCCAAGGGGGTATCCGGATTTTCGCACACACGGGCACCGGCAATCGCCGCCGAGGGTATGGAAGCGTATGCGTCGGAAGCGTCAAACCGAGTATATATTTCTGTCGGCTCTCCCTCGAATCCTCCGGCAATCCCTCTGTGTGCATCTGCCGGGAAATATCCCTCGGTATCCATGGCGATGGCTGCATAGCCTTTTGCAACCCAGCGACGCACCCATTCGTAATAGGCGTGTCCGCCGCCGCCATGCACCAGCACCACAGCCGGAACCGGCGCACGCTCTGCCCCATCGGGTACGCCTAAATAGGCAAATACCCGTGTCGGCTTGCCATGATACGTCATCCCCTCATAGAACAACGCCTGGATTGTTCCATCGTTCGGCTGTATCTGCGGATCGTATTCCGGTGCAAACTCCACAGACGGCTTCCGGCGGAGCGCTTCATCAAACACCATTTCTCGAACCTCCCCGATTGAATTCACAGCATCACTGTGCTGTACGCAGGCGTTCGTTGACCTGGGCGATCGTCGGTATGGAATTGGCGGCGCCCAGCTGCTCGGTGGAGACCGCCGCCGCAGCCGATGCGACCCGCAGTGCCTCCTCGATCGTCTCGCCCTTGCTGAGACAGGCGGCAAAATACCCGGTGAAGGTATCACCGGCACCGGTGGTATCCACCGGTTCGGCACGGAATGCCGCCTGACGAATCTGCCGCCCCCCGCCGCTATAAATGCTGCCGGAGCTGCCAAGGGTCAGCACCAACTCCGTCTGCGGATACAGAGCCGCAAAGCGCCGAATGATTTCGCCCGGTGTGTTTTTTCCGGTCAAATATTGCCCTTCGGTCTGATTGATAAGCACGCAGCTGCACAACGCCAATTTGTTCCGGTCCACCGCCTCATTCATGGGCGACGGATTCCAGATCACCCGCAATCCCGCTTTGTGAGCCGCTTCGATCACATACGATGTGCACGGGGTCTCGTTTTGCAGCATACAGATGTCCCCTGCCGAAAAATCCGCAAGAATCTCATCAATCTGCCGCTCATTCAGCAAACCGTTCGCGCCGGAATACACAATGATGCAATTTTCACCGTTCTTATCCAGCTGAATGATGGCGTGGCCGGTTCTCTCTGGCGCAATGCGCAGATATTCCGTATGTATGCCGTTATCCTCCAGCAGCTTTTTCAGCGAAAGCCCATCGCTGCCGATGTTCCCGGCGTGATACACCTCACCGCCCGCCCGTCCGGCAGCAATGGACTGATTCAACCCCTTGCCGCCGGCGTGCTCCGAAAGCTCTTTGGCGGAGACGGTCTCCCCCGCAGACACAAACCGCTCCAGCTTGTACACATAGTCGATATTACAGGAGCCGAAATTCAGTATTTTCATCCGTTCCTCAACCTCTCAATGCACCGACCAGCTCGATCTCGACGCCCTCCGGTGCCTGTATTTTGCTGATAACGGTCCCGTCCGGTTGACTCCGGTGGTCGATCTCCACCGTACCAAAGGGCGTCGGGAACTTGCCGTGCGCCCACTCCAATCCCGCCAGCTGGGGCTGGATCTTCAGCTTTTTGCAGCCCGGTTCCAGAATGGTTACGCCCAGAATATGCTCGGTGATATACGGCACCGCACCGGCCGCCCAGCCATGACACAGGCTATGCCGAAAGCCCTTATAGCAGAACGCTCCGCAGTCTCCGTGGATATCATGCTGACCGGGCTGCGGCAGCTCCGTCACCGTATCGTCCGCTTTGAGCCAGTCGGTGCTGAAATCCTCCCAGAAGGACGTAGCGCCGCACCGCAGCATCCCGCTGTAATACTCCTTCAGCAGTTTCAGCGCCTCTTCGCTGCGACCGCTTTCCGCCGCGATATGCAGCATAAAATAAAGCAGGAACGTGGAAAAGCCGCGGGTACCGCCCTCGACAATGCGCTTTCCGGCGCTTTCGGCATCCAGTGAGCCGGACATGGCCAGAAACGCCGCCACCTGTTTGTATCCGTAGTCGTTATCCTGCTTCAGCTCCAGCGTTTCTCTGCATTGGCTGCACCGCGCCGCAAGAGATTGTTCTCCGTAATACTCGCACAAGGTTACACCGCAGCTGAGCGCCATTTTCAGCAGCGTCCGCACCCCGCTCACTGCCGCCGGGGTCTGATAGGTAGGCCAATCGAAGAAATAGAACGTCACCTTATCGCTGCCGTCCTCGGCGACCAGATCGCAGAGATTTTTCAGCAGTTCCAGCGCATAGGTACGGTTGCGCTCCAAAAATTCCGCACTGCCGCTGGCCATATACCAATCCCACAGGATAATAACCCACCACATGGAATAGGAATGAAACCCACCGCACATCCAGCCGGGGAGCGGCGTCTGATCCCGCACAAATTCCAGACTCTGCTCCACCAGCGGCACACAGCCGAACACATCCCGGATGGTCATGGTCTCCGGCATCATATCACCGATCCATACCAGTCGGTCCCGCTTGATGCCGTCCCACACCATATTCTGCATATTGAGATGGCAGGTATATACCGCCGTATCGTAGATTTTATTGAGCGTCTCGTCGCTGCACGAAAATCCGCCCTTATATTCATACTCCCGGTACACAAACACCGCCAAAATAGATTTGAACTCCACTCGGGCATTTTTGCTTAAAAGCTCGATTTTCACAAAGCGGAAACCGGTCTGTCCCCACTCCTGATCGCTGAGAGGCTGCACCGGCACGGTGAACCGTCGTGCCGCATGGTCGTTTCCGGCATTTTTCTCGCCGATCCGGCTGTCGGCCTCGGCCGCCGATTCTCCGAAAGTGATCCGCACCTGCGCATAACCGCCGCATTTGGTATCGGCGATCATCATCCGGACACCGCCGTTCATCTCAATGCCGAAATCCAGCAGAACCGAGGCGTTTTCGCCGCTGCTGCCGTTTTCCAGAATCGTGCGGTTCTTCTCGTCATGACCGATCTGCAGGGATTTCCTCTCCAGCAGTTTTTCCGCATCCGCGACCCCGCCGGTGGTCTGCACCACCCGCACCGGCAGCAAGAATTTCCGCACCCGCTCATCCTGTCCGATAAAGTTCAGATTCTCTATAATATTCATAGTCAACAACTCCTTTGGTTTTACGGTTTACACGGTTGTATTTTTCACAGATTTCTTTCGCATCGAACCGACCACCACAACACTGGCTATCAGCATGATTCCGCTCCACACACCGACCAGACCGCCCCAACCGATCCGGCCAATGGATGCGGAAAAAGCCAAACTGGACACAGACGCCAGTGCATAACCCATGGAATCCAACACCCCGTTGGCGCTGGCGACAATGCCGCTGCCGGACAGCTCCGGAATATAGATGCTCCACACCACACCGACCGCGCACGCAGCGGACAACTTGGCAATGAGCAGCAGCGCTGCATTGGCATACGGGTTGCGCGTGAGCAGCATACCGGCAAAAGCCAGCATGGACACCGCATACATCAGCGCCGCAATCCCTTTTCCGCTGTGTATCGCCTTCCGATAGATCAGCAGTGTGATAAATGGAGAAAACAGCCCGGTAAAGGCGATCACCGAGTATAGCGAATAGGCGGTCTCCGACGCCATCCCCAGATGCTCCGTCATATAGGTCGGAATCCAGAAATTCACCGCCGTGCCGATGATTTCCCCCATGGAGCTGATAAATGCAAAGACCCAATAATCCTCGAGACGAAAAACATCGGCAACCGCCCGCAGCCCTCTCTTGGGCGCCGGAACAAAGGCGAGATAGCCCTTTCTTTCAAAGACCGACAGCAGCAGAATGTCCACTGCGGCCGCAGCCGCCCCCACGACCGACGAGACGGTGAATACCCAGCGCCAAGGCAAGAAGATCGACAGCAGGCTTGCGCCCAGAGGCCCCACATAGCAGGCTGCACTGAACCCGGCGCAGATGAGTCTGGCGTATTGCACCCGGGTATTCTCGGCAGATACCTTGGTCAGCGTTCCCCGTATCATGGACAGGCAATAGCCCATCACAGCAAAGCAAACAAAATGCAGCACCCGGTTTTCCGCAAGCGGCACCAGAAACAGGCACAGGCAGCTGGTCTCCATGCCAACGGTCAGCGTCACCTTGTAGTGAATGCGATCGCAGATAAACCCATTGATAAACTGACCGACGGCGTAGAATATAAAATAAACTGAGGACAGCAACCCGATATATTCCGTCGAGAAGAAGCTCTCCTTGATCATATTGGGGGTTGCGACACTCAGCACATTACGTAAAACATAATTGAAGAAATAAAACGAAATGCAAACTGCGCCGATCTTCAGCGCCTTACGACGATCCTTATCCATAAAACCCATTTCTCCCTCTGCGCGTTACAAAGCAGACCCGGTAATCATTGCTGCCCGGAATGCGTCAATTTCATCCTGCCGGATACCGGTCTTTGTGACGATGGATACGACCTTATCCCCGAATGTTGCCCCCTCAAACGAGTTAATGAACCCCACAAACTCTTTCCACGGAGGTACTATGCGGGTACGTATTTCATGCACACGGCTGAAGGAGGTCAGCTCATAATCCTTTTCGATATCCGACAAGGATACGCCCAGCAGCCCCTCCAGAACAGCGCACAGCGCGCCGGTTCGGTCTCCGCCGAGCATACAGTGGATATACACCGTCTCTCCGGCAACAGTGTGCCGGATAATGCTCCGCAGCAAACGTTCAAACAACCCTGCACAGGGGCCGTTCGGGTCGATCATATCCACATACAGAAAGCCACATCCATCCGCTGCCCACATCCGTTACTCGGGCATTCAGCGATTTTTCTGTCATGTTGTACCGTCGGTCAGTCACAGCATAGGCTGCCGCAGAGTGATCAACACGGTAACCGCTTTCTGCATCGCCCTCAGCCGGAACAACCCCACCGGCTTTATAAACAGAAAACCCGGTTTTCGCCACATCATCCCGCATCACAATGCGCACCGTTACAGACACATCGCCCGCAGCCGCCACCGTGCAATACGCCACGTAAGTGGACGCATCGCCGATAGCGCCTGCCAAGGCATCCATAAACTGGCTGCTCTGCTCGTCGATTTCAATGGCGGTGCCGTTGATGGCAAAGTGCAGCTCTCCATCCTGCTTCGCAAGACCGATGGTGCATTGATCCGCCGCATCCGTCGTGCCCAGCACCACGCGCTGACCGGCGCTGTCAAGCGCCGCCAGCTCGAGTTTCCCGCCTACCTTTTTAAGGAGCAATGTCCAGCCATTTTCAGTCAGATTTACCGGCGGTAAGCCATCGGGTGCTTTCCCGATATACAGGCTCAGTTCGCTGCCCTCCGGCAGATCGAGCGCCCGCAGCAGGATATTGCTGTTCAGAAAATCGTATCGTTGCGGAGACTGTACCGCCTGCCCATCCGCCAGTGTAACGGAGCAGGAGCCGTCTATGCTGCTCTCCATGTCCGCGGGATTGCCCTTGACCGCTTTCCACGCAGCGGAGTGGACGCCCAGTATGGCAGAAAAGCTATCCGTGGCACTCAAAGAAACATAGGTCTGCCCGGCCTCCTCGCCGCTCATCAGTGCATCCAGTCGGCTGTCCGAGAACCGCTCTCCATTGATCGCCAGCTGAAAATGTTCGCCGGACTGCACGATCCCCAACGCATACCGGTAAGCCTGCGGAACGGCGCCCAGTTTCGTTTCGGTCTCTCCCAGGAGGGAGACCTCCATCTGATCATCCACAGGGGTCAAAGCAATGCTGACCACGCTGCCATCCGCCGCAGACGGCTGAAAAGCGATGCTTGCCGCCGTTTTGTTCAGGGAGATGCATAAGCGGTCATTCGTACCGTTCGGCGTCAGCTTATACACATCCAGTTTCTGGGTGTTCCAATCCAGTTTTGCCGTGGTCGTCACCACCGAGCCGCCGCTCAAAGCGACCTGCGTATCGCCGGTGACGAGTGCGCTAATGGACGGAACAGCAGCAGTGGAGGTCGATTCTACCCAATCGAGTTTGCCGACCCGGATATCGCCTTTGCCCCAATTTGAGGTGGTAAGAATGACGAACGAGTCCGTCTTTCCACTCTTACAGTAGGCATCAATATCCCCGTGCTTTACAAGCGTGCCGTTGACCTGCAAGCCATATGTCCCGTCCGTATCCTGCACAAACCGCAGAGTATAGGTATCCGCCTTTTTGACCGCCACGATCTGCTGCCATTGGGCATTGAAAATGAATCGGATCCCGTCGGACGTGTTTTCAACGAAAAAGCCCAACTTGCCGTTTGCGACATCGTTGAAACTCCATCCTTTTGCAGCATCCGCACTCAACCCAACATAAAACCAATGTCCGCTCGCAAGCGACAGATTCCGCAGAACGATCGCCTCGGACAGCATATCGTGCGCCTCAGCCGTAGATGCCGTGCAGGAAGAATCCACAAAGAAATTGCAGAATTCGCCGTCGGCAGCTTCTTTCAGCTGAGGATTACCGCGGGTGGATTTCCAGTCTGCGAGCGCTCCCGTCGCCATCACAGACGGAATGACCGAGATCAGCAATAGAGCCGATAACAGTCCTGCTGTAAGCCGGTTCAAACGCTTACCCATGTGCTGCTCCCCTTTCGGTTACAAATTTACTCAATCAATTATGGTGATCTCGTCAGCCGAGCCGCTCACGAAGTTATTCTTGTAATAGAAATTCCCCTTGTGAAGCCCACGGCAATGCTTAAATACTACATTTTCGATATGGTACGAATCCTCTGTCCGCATCGGCTGCGCCGTGTTATAACAGGTGATGTAGTACACTTCGTCATCCTCGGAATTGGTGAAGAAATCCGTGTTTTCAAACAGCATATTCTTCGCCAGAGGTCCCTCCAGATAGCATTCATAGTCGATCCACATTTTGAGCAGATACAGCCGGCTGTTCCGAACGGTGTGGTTGCATTTGAGCCGCAGCGTCCCCTTGAAATCGCAATTGACGATCTCCGAGCCGGGACCGATATGGGATTCGATGCAGATGCGCACCTGCTCACCCGTCGTTTGATCGGCGATCGGATCCTTCAGGATATAGCGGTTTGTTTCAGAATCCACCACATCGGCAATCTGGGTGCGCGCCACCAGCTTTCCGGTCTCCACATTCCAGATCACCACATCCTGCCCCACGAGGCTGCTGTATTTTTCGCCGTTGCCATAGCTGCCGCCATGGGTCTCCCGCCAATAGCATTCGATCTCTGTGGGGCTGAAAAATTTCTTGACATACATCATATTCGCCGACAGGTTGATGATGTCGTCGTTTGCCCCGCGCACGGTGCAGGTATCCCAAACCAGTCTGCCGGGGTTGGTCTTGCAATGGAAGCAATCCCGCCAGGAAACAAAGTCCACCGTCTCGTCAATCGGCGGTTCGACCCGCACATTCTTGAACAGCATGGTGCCGCTCTGCCACCAGATACCGAACACGAAATACGGCGCATTCCAGACGCGGCAATTCTCAAAGGTCAGGTTTTTATCCACCGTGAAAGTGAAACTGCGGATGCCCATATGTCCGATGTGAGGCGTGGGAATGATGAGCTTCACGCCTTTTTCCAGACGATTCCTCACGTTCCATTCCGTGCCCAGCGTATCCGGCCCGAAATACACGCGGATGAGATTTTTCTTCCGATCCACCCATTCATAGCGGTGGAGAAAATAGAAGATACGGCTGAGAAGATTACCGGTCTCATGCAGCGCAAATACGTGCTCTGCATTCAGCTCCAGAGAATCCTCCATCTCGATCGGACGGTCGGACTGAAATACAGCGCTGAGGTTTTCCTTATCTACCTCCACGACCGTCCCCACGAAATGCGCCCGGGTCTTCATATCGAAATTGAATCCGGAAATCCGCACATTTTCCGTTTGATACACGTACATATACGGCCGGTAACCACCGCAGAGAATGGTCGTATTGTCGCCCAACACGCTGCAATCGTCTATATCCGTAATCGACAGCGCCGCATCGTCGGAGGGGGCAAAGTAATAGGTGCAGTTCGGGGAAAAGCGCAGCACGCACGGTTCCTTTTTCTCTTTGGCCGCAGCGATAGCCGCCCGCACTGCCGCCGTATTATCGGTGACACCGTCTCCCCGGGCACCGAAATCATCGACTAAAATCACAGGTTTCATTGTGTTGTCTCCTCGCTATTGTTATTTTCAGTTTAACGCCGGTGTGATCGTCACATAATCCGGCGAATTCGGATTCAGGTTGGAATTGGAGAAATCGGCTTTTTTCAGTCCGGTGCAGTTTTCAAAGCGAATGTTCTCCAGACGGTAATCGCCCTCGCTCCACTTGCTCTTGGGACTGTTACTGGAAATGATGAATGCGTCGCGTTCCCACGGAACCGTGAATGCGCAGTTGCGGAAGGTAATATCGTGAGGGATCGGCCCCTCCAGCGTCGTCTCGTTGTCAATCCACATCCGGATCAGCCGCAGTTTTGAATCGCGCACCGTCAGCGGGCCGCCATGGAACCGCAGTGTGCCGTCGAAGTCGCAGTTGACGATCTCCGAATTGGGGGCAGCATGAGACTCGAAACAGAACCGGATATTCGCACCCGTTCTGAGACCGCTAACGGGGGTCGTGAACTGATAGCGGTTCTCATTGGCATTGACCACCTTTTTCAGAGTGGTCCGACCGATGAGCTTTCCGGTATCCACATTCCAGATGATGATGGAGGAGCCTTCCTCCGGCGTACCATAGGAGCCATTGGTCTCCGGCCACTGACAGATGACCTCTGTCGGAGACACCACCGTCTTGACATACATCATATTGGAGGAAATATTGATGATGTCGTCGCCGTTTCCTTTGGAGGTACAGTTATTCCATATCAGCTTTGCCGAATTGGACTTGCAGTGGTACACATCCCGCCAGCTGGAGAATACGACGCTCTCATCCGATGGGGGCATGACATTGACCCGGTCAAAATTGACGATGCCCTGATTCCAGGTCACGAAGAAGACAAAGTGCGCCACATTCCAGACATTGATATTGCTGAGCGTCAGATTGGTGTTGCTATGTATGCCGAATGACGAATCGCCGCAATGGCCGATGAAAGGCGTCGGCACGATCACCTGCTGATTCAGCGTCAGCGAGCGTACCTGCGCGCCGGTACCCAGACTCGGATCGTCCATGACCGCATAGATTCGGTAAATGCGGTTGGCGGCATCCACCGTCGTCATCTTTTTGATCACAATGAACGACCGGCTCGTACCGTCCGTTGCCTTGAGACAGAAAGGCGAATTGGTGGGATTCCACTCGCTGTCAAAGCCGATATCCCGATCGGATCGGACATCGAAATATCCCTCATCGGTATTCACTGCTGTTACACTGCCCACAAAGTGCGCCCGGGTCTTCAGATCAAAATTCAAGCCCGTGATCGTCATATTCGTACAATTGCTGACGTTCATATACCGAATGCCTTTGTCGCACAGGATCGTGGAGCCGTTTCCTTCCACAGTGATGCCATCCAGCGAGCGAAACAGCAGCGCCATCTCCGTGGAATTGTCGGTGTTCGAGACGAAGTACGTTTTATTGCTTTCAAACACCAGCTTGGAACCGGCGCCATAGTTGTACAGAGCGTTGATCGCCTTGGTGATGGCAGGACCGTCGTCCGTCGTTCCGTTGCCGACGGCGCCGAAATCCTTGACCCGAAGCGTGCGCACTTCTTTCGCCGGGGTCGGGGCTGCATCCGAGGAGGGAGTGCTGACGGACGAATTCCCCGATGCACCCGAATTGTCCGAGGAGATGTCGTCCGACGTATCAGGGAGCGGCACCGACGCATTCGGATCGTCGATCCACTTCTCCTCATAGTATTCCTCATAGCGATTCTGAGTAGCCTGCTGGCATCCTACCATGGATATGAGCATAGCGACCAATAGTACAAATGCAGGTATTCTTCTTTTCATACAACTTACCCTCCTGTATTCATGTTTTAATTCTAACGAACAGGCGGATCAAAATCAAGCAATCCATGACACATTAGCCAAAATACCGCACAACTCAACCATTTTTGTACAGTTCTCCGATAGTTGGACGGTATTATTTAATTTGCACCACCGAAATTCGCTGTATCTGTACACATTTGTCAATATTTTCCTCGAAAATCCTCGAAAATGCGGGCCCACGCAACCGTTCCCGGCTGATAAAATTCCTTTCGTAGCCAAAATCGAATATAATTACACACAATTCAACCATTTTTGAACCAACATTTTTGGTCTTACTTCTTGAAGATACATCGGTGACAATGTATAATAGTAGAAAAGAAATGTCCCCTTTGTCTGTCACTTTTGCAAATATGAGAATCGGAGAATCGCCCTATGACGAATAACGAATCGCCGCTGTTCATTTCGGCCGGCAAGCTGTCACAGGATGTCTGTCCCAGAAAATTCTTTCACCACTGCTGCATTCTGCTGTACTGTAAAAGCGGATGCGCCCGATTGATGTGCGGCGGAAACACACTGGTCATCGAGCAGGGCAGTTTTACGCTCATCGCCCCGGATACCGAATACACCGCCCTGAGCTGTCAGGCGCAGATCGTCACTTTCGGCTTTGAATACGATCCCATGCACGACGGGGCAACCTCTGCCGACATTTACATGGATCGGAATTCGGATATCCTCGGAATGCTGGAATGCATCCAACGGGAACTGTCCGAGCACCTGCCGTACAGCGATAAATGCATCTGCTCTTACTATACGATCATCGTACTGCTGCTCCAACGATATACGACCAGCAATGCTCGCCGATCGGACACAGACGGCGTCAGCCAGCAGCTCAAATACGTATCCTCCTATCTGGAGCAGCATTATTCCGCCAACGTGGATATCGTCTCCCTGTTTGAGACCCTCGGATACAGCTACAATCATCTGCGGCACGCTTTTAAGCAGCATTTCGGCTGCGCCCCCAAGCAGTATCTCGCCAATATCCGTCTCGAAGAGGCACGCCGCTTGCTGGCGACCAGCGACTGCTCTCTCAAAACGGTAGCGGAAAAATGCGGTTTCCCATCCGTGGCGCGGCTGAACAGCTATTTTGCCAAGGCCTACGGTATCACTCCGACCCAGTATCGGGAATCTATGCATAGAGAGGACGGACAGACCTCATGAGCGACAATCTGGTGACGCACACCGAGTTTTTGCAGCACAAGGAGCTATCCGGCGCGGACAGTACCGTTTGCGATCACACCCATCATTGCTACGAGCTGTGTTATTTCATCGACGGCGAAGGAATGTTGGATATCAACGGTGCCAAGCATCCCTTTCACCAGCACACATTTTCCGTTACCAAGCCCTACACGCACCATTCTCAAACCGGCGACTACGCGCACGTGATCTATGTGGGGTTTTACTACAACGACTTTTTCGGGTCGATCAGATCCGGCACCTTTGAGGATCCGGACGGTCGGTTCTTGGAGCTGCTGCTCAAGATGGAAAACGAATTCTCGGAGCTGCGGGAAAATTATGACACCATATTGGCGGAATGCCAAAAGCTCATGATCTTTTTCCTGCTGCGTAAGCAGTATTCCGGCACACGGGGCGGCAGCACCTCCGACACGCTTCGGTACGCCATCTCATACATTCAGGAGAATTTCTATACGGAGATCAACACCGAACAGCTGGCTAACTCCCTGGGATACAGCTATCATCGGTTCCGCCACCTGTTCAAGCAGGAGTTCGGAGCGACCATCAACCAGTATATCACCAACCAGCGCTTGAACCACGCCATGCAGCTGTTGCGCAACACGCCAAAAACGGTCAAGGAGATCGCCGCAGAATGCGGATTCAGCAATCAAACCCGGTTCATTTCCGCTTTCAAATCCGTGCTGAACATCACCCCCACCCAATACCGGAACTCCACCGACATCAACATAGAAACCTATAACTACCACAATTGAACCGGCTCCGCACAGACTCTACCCTGCCGCACGGCGGACGATATTCTGAAAGGCGAACAGCGAAAACAGCACCTCCTATTGTAGAACGCAACTACAACAGGAGGTGCTGTTTTGCTCAGAGGGTATGCCAATTCAGAGCCGCTTGACAAAAATGCTGTTTCGCCAAAATGCCACAGGAGACATGAGCCGGGAGAGTGACATCGCAACAACGCTGCGGGGGAATTTTTCCCCGTGACGCTGAAACCGGAGCACCTGTATCGGAGGCGATTCTCGCGCCGGGCGAAAATCGAGCAGACGGCAGCGGGTGTGTGCAATGTTACAATCATGCCCGGATCGAACGAAAAAACGGCCCCGCTCCGCTTGAAAGTCGGAGCAGGGCCGTGTAATTCGTCGCTATTCTGCGACCAGAGGCTTTTTATCTACCTCTTCGTTGGGAAATGATGCTTTGGTTTCCATGGGTTCAATACAGCCACCAGGAGAAAGGCCACCAGGAGGGTGGAGAGCGCCAGCACTTGAGCTTGATCCACAGCTCTTTTTCCAGCTTCTGGGTTTCCTCTCCCAGTGTGATGAATACTTCGGTGTTTTCCAGCACTTCCTCCGAGGGATAGAACATGGGATCGCCGGAAACCTCCGGATCCAGCTCCTCCAATGCCTCCGTGTGGGGCGTCGAATAGCAGATATACTCCGCATTGGCCACCGCCACATCCGTGCGGCACATGAAGTTGATATATTGTTCCGCCGCCTCCTTGTTTTTGGAGGTAGACAGCACACACATGGCGTCTACAAACAGGTTTGTCCCCTGATGCGGCACAAAATAACCGATATCCTCATTTCCGTCATCACCGGTGATCATATTGGCGCCGTCGCCGGAATAATAGGGCGCCAGCCACCCCTCCTCGTTGGTCATCTTCTGGAACACCTGATCCATAAAATACCCTTGCACCAGCGGCTTCTGCGCCGCCAATGCATCGTACGCCGCCTGCCACTCCGCCGGGTTCTCACTGTTCATGGAGTAGCCCAACTTCTTCATGGCGATCGCAAAGCTGTCCCGGGCATTGTCGAACATATAGATCTTGCCCGCATACTTCTCGTTCCAGAGAATGTCCCAGCCCTGTGCCAGATCCGCCTCATCCACATAGTTCTTATTGTAGAAGATGCCGACAGTCCCCCAGGTATAGGGCACGGAATATTCATTGGTGGGATCATAGGCCAAATTACGGTACGCCTCGTCGATGTACTGAAAATTCGGAATGTTGTCAAAATTCAGCTTGGCGAGCATCCCTTCTTTGATCATTTTCCCGATCATATAATCCGAGGGGATCACCACATCGTACTCCGCCGCTCCGCTCTCCAGCAGCGTATACATGGACTCGTTGCTCTCGTAGGTCTTATAATTGATTTTAATACCGGTTTCTTCGGTAAACAGGGCGTTGACATCCAGCACCTCATCGTCGATGTACTCGCCCCAGTTAAACACATTCAGCGTGATCGTATCACTGGTATACTGACAGCCACCCAGCAGGCCGCACAGCATACATACGACCAGCAAGCAGACCAGTTTCTTCAATGCCCTATCTCCTTTCCGCCGTCTTTTTGGCATCCCGAATCTGCCGGAGATTCACGATCACCAGCAACACCAGCACCGATCCGAACATCAGCGTCGATAAGGCGTTGATCTCCGGAGTGATGGGCTTTTTCGTCATGGAATAGATGGTCACGGACAGATTCTGCGCCGTGGAGCCGGAATTAAAATAGCTGATCACAAAATCATCCAACGACATGGTAAATGCCATCAGCGACCCGGTGATCACGCCGGGCATGATCTCCGGCAGCACCACCTTGAAGAAGGCGGGGAGCGGATGGCAGCCCAGATCCAGCGCCGCCTCATACATATGCTTGTTCATCTGCCGGAGCTTCGGCATCACCTGGAGCACCACATACGGAATGCAGAAAGTGATGTGCGCCAGCAGCAGGGTCAAAAATCCCGGCTGCAACAGCCCGGTGGCACGGTAGATCGCCACAAACATCAGCATCATGGAGATACCGGTGACGATCTCCGGATTGATCATGGGGATATTGTTGAGCGCCAGCAGCCAGCGACGCAGCCGCCCGTTCATGCTGTATATCCCCACCGCCGCCATGGTGCCGATCACCGTCGCCACCAGAGCCGCCAGCACGGCCACCTCCAGCGTGATGCGCAGCGAGTCCAGGATCAGCTCATTGCTGAACAGATCCCGATACCAATCCAGCGTAAATCCACCCCACCGCACACGGCTGCGGGAATCGTTGAAGGAATAGACGATCAGCACCACAATGGGACTGTACAAAAACAGAAAGATGAGCGCATTATAGATACGGGACAGAGTTTTCACGCCATCATCCCTCCCATCTCGTCGTCATCCCGGTCCACCCGGCGCATGACCGACATACACAGAAGCATCAGCACCATCAGCACCAGCGACAAAGCCGCCCCCACATTATAGTTGCAGCCGTCGCCCATGAACATGGACTCGATGACATCGCCGATCATCATATATTTACTGCCGCCCAGCAGCTTGGAAATCACGAAAGTACTGACCGCCGGGACAAACACCATCGTCACCCCGGAAACGATGCCCGGAGCGCTCAGGGGCAGCACCACCCGCTTGAAGATCTGATAGTTATTGGAGCCCAGATCCTGCGCCGCCTCAATGATCTTCGGATCCAGCTTCGCCATCACCGAGTAAAGCGGCAGGATCATGAAAGGCAGAAAGTTATACACCATGCCCAGCACAATGGCGGTATTAGTGTTGATCACGTGCCAGTGCAGACCAAACAGCCCCAGGAACTGGTTGATCAGCCCCTGATCCTCCAGGAGCGTCATCCAGGCATAGGTGCGCAGCAGGAAATTCATCCACATGGGCAGCATCACGATCATCACCATGGTGCGCTGTACGTGCTCGCTGCGCCTGGAAATGCTGAAAGCAATGGGATAGGCCAGCACCAGACAGATGAAGGTCGCCAGCGCTCCCAGCCAGATCGAATCCAGATAGGTGCCGATGTAATTGCCGATGGCGCGGATATTGGCAAAGGTGAACGCCCCGCTCTCATCAGTGAAGGCAAACCACAGCACGATCGCCATGGGGACCACCGTGAAGATCCCCATCCATACGCCAAAGGGGGCTGCCGTGGAGCGATTCTTCATTCCTCCGCCTCCCCGGCATCCTCCGCCGTCACATCCGCCTCCGGGTCGGCCAGCTCGTCGAATTCCTCAGAATAGGAGCTGTAATCGCCGAACATACCGGAATAGGCAGATTTTTTCATAATATGGATATCCTCCGGATTCAGCACGATGCCGATGGTGGTATCCACCGGGTAATAATCGGTGGTCTGGATCAGCCACTTAAAGCCCTTGAAATCCACGATGGTCTCGTAGTGAACGCCCTTGAAGGTGACAGCCGTCACCGTGCCGGTCAAATCCCCCTTCACCGGCTCCACAATATCAATATCCTCCGGACGAATCACTACGTCCACCGGCTCATTCGGCTCAAATCCGGCGTCCAGGCAGCTGAACTGCCGCCCGAAAAACTCCACCAGATAATCCTGCAGCATCACGCCGTCCAGAATGTTGCTCTCCCCGATGAAATCCGCCACAAAGGCATTCTGCGGCTCATTATAGATATCCTGAGGCGTACCGATCTGCTGGATTTCTCCGTTATCCATCACCACCACGGTATCGGACATGGAGAGCGCCTCCTCCTGATCGTGGGTGACGTAAATGAAACTGATACCCAAACTCTTCTGAATATTTTTCAGCTCCGTCTGCATATCCTTGCGCAGCTTCAGATCCAGCGCCGCCAGCGGCTCATCCAGCAGCAGCACCCGGGGATTATTGGCCAGCGCCCGGGCGATCGCCACCCGCTGCTGCTGTCCGCCGGACAGGGTGGACACCGCCCGCTTTTCAAATCCCACCAGATTCACCAGCTTGAGCATCCGCGCCACCGTTTCTTCGATCTCCTGGTTGCTTTTTTTCTGCACACGCATACCAAACGCCACATTCTCATATACATTCAGATGTGGAAACAGCGCGTAGCGTTGGAAAATGGTATTGACGCTGCGCTTGTATGCGGGCAGTCCGTTGATGCGTTTTCCATCGAAAAAAACATCCCCGCCGTCCGGTTCGATGAAACCGCCGATGATCCGCAGAGTCGTCGTCTTGCCGCAGCCGGAAGGCCCCAGCAGCGTGACAAACTCTCCGTCGGATATGCTCAGGTTCAAATCCTTGAGCACCGGTTCTCCATCAAAGGACACGGAAATGTTTTTCAGCTCGATGATCTTCTTGTTTTCCATTGTCTTGCATCCCCCTTTGCGGTAATGAGTTTCCGCCGGTCAAGCGGCGGCGCACCGGCTTCGGCAACGCCCTCCGCAAAGGGTTTTTCACAGCCAGACACGAATGTAGACTGCGGCGCTGTTTGGTCGGCACAAGCGATAAAAAATAGATGCAATTCGGGTTCTCCGAATAACAGGATACAATATAGAATGCTTTTCCGCAAATGTCAATAGGAAAACCGAAAATTTCCGAAAAAAATCGAAATTTCCCGGAAAAAACCCGGATTTTCTGCAAATTAACCGGGATTTGTGTCATTTTGCCCCGGGTTGGCTCCGGATAATTCCCGTATGCTCTGAAATCCTATGCGATATACCGATTTTTTTACAATTAGGAGGAATGACCGTATGTCCACGCCCGATCCCGCCCGCTCCATCCCGGTCAAGGAACTGATCGAACGGTACAACCGCGAGCTGATGGAGACCTACCGTAAGCAATCGCCGCCCCCGTCGACCAGCTGGCTGGATGCGGAATTCCCCCTGCCGGACATCGCCAGGGACCGCCAGCGGCTGGCGGCGGAAATGCCGGCGCAGGGGGCTGTATCGCCTCCTCCGGAGAACATTCCTCTGCCGCCGACGGGATCCCCCGCATCTCCGCCGCCGACCGATCCCCCTTCGATCCCTCGTTTTCCCTATACCGACGGTGATCTGCACGGCGAGGTACCCATCGCGCCGCCACCCGCCCCGTCCGCAGACGCTGCGCCGACACCGCCTGCCCCGGAAAAATCCCCGTATGAGGGATATCTGCGGGTATTCGTCTACACCGGACAAACCGCCGAACCGCTGCCGGGCGCTCGCGTGACCGTGAGTCGGGAGCTGGATGACCGCACCCTGCTCTATGCCAACACCGTCACCGACCGGGACGGTCTGACCCCGGTGATCGTGCTGCCGTCGGTCGATCCGGCACAGACCATGCAGCCGGGAAAAAACAAACCTTATATTGCCTATGATATCCGGGTAAATGCCGACGGATTCCGCACCGCCATCTACGAAGACGTGCCGGTATACGGCGGCAACAGCGTCACCCAATCCGCCGGAATGTATCCGGTGATCCCCGGCGGAGACAACACGCCTCTAGTATTCCGCTCCGGCGGCCCGGCAGATCTGTAAAAGGAGGAACGACCATGACCGGAACTCCGTACATACCCAATCAGATCGTGGTGCATCTGGGTGCACCGGGGCAGGCGGCGGAAAACGTCTATGTGCCCTTTCCCGATTACATCAAAAACGTGGCCTCCAGCGAAATCTACCCCACCTGGCCGGAGGCAGCGCTACGAGCAAATATCTACGCACAGATTTCCTTTGCACTGAACCGCTACTACACCGAATGGTACCGCAGCCAGGGCTATGACTTTGACATCACCAATTCTACCCGGTATGACCAGTCCTATGTTCCCGGGCGGGATATCTACGACAGCGTCAGCCGCATCGTGGACGAAATATTCAACTCTTACGTGGTGCGTCGAGGCAGCGTGGAGCCGTATTTCACTCAATACTGCAACGGCACCACCACCACCTGCAACGGATTATCCCAGTGGGGCACGGTGGCGCTGGCGGAGGAGGGGCTGGGCGCCTACGATATTCTCACCCGCTATTATGGCGACACCATTGATATCGTCTCCGACGTGCCCATCCGCAACGGTCTGCCTTCCTACCCCGGCCGGGTTCTACGGCAGGGAGACAATTCCAACGACGTACAGCTCAAGCAGATCCAGCTCAACCGCATCTCCTCCAATTACCCCGGCATTCCCAAGATCGCCGTCGCCAACGGTCTGTTCGGCGTGGACACCGAGGATGCGGTACGGGCGTTTCAGCGGATCTTCAATCTGACGCAGGACGGACTGATCGGCCCCGCCACCTGGAACCGCATCTCGTATATCTACAACGCCGTCAAGCGGCTCAGTGAGCTGGACAGCGAGGGGATCAGCCGGGATGAACTGCCCAGCCAGTTTGAGGGAGAAATTTCCCTGGGCAGTCAAGGCATCGAGGTGCAGTCGGTGCAGTATTTTCTCAATGTGGTGGCCGCATTCTACAACACCATCCCCCGTATCCCCATCACCGGCATCTACGATCAAGCCACGGATGACGCCGTGCGCGCCTATCAGCAGACCTTCGGGCTGGAGGTGGACGGCATCATGGATCGGGAGACCTGGAATTCTCTCTACGACACATACCTGAGCATCGTGGACACCAGCGAATTCATCGACGGTGGCGTACCGCTTTTTTCCGGGCGAGCATTGGCGCAGGGCTCCACCGGTGAGGATGTGGCCATGCTGCAGGAATACCTCAGTTACATTTCCCAGACCTATACCCAAATTCCGGCGCCCTCCGTCACCGGCGTATACGGTATGGAAACGGAGGCCGCCGTGCGGGCGTTCCAGCAGCTGTTCGGGCTGCCGGATACCGGCACCGTGGGGGCAGTCACCTGGGATACCATCGCCGGCACATATTCCGACCTGCGCTTCGGCAACGCCCAGCGACTGGGGCAATACCCCGGCTCACCCATCTCAAGGGAGGAAACCGCATGAACGTGACAAACGACATCACCGCCGACGAGGCGGTCTATATCCGGGAGTTGCAACGCTATCTGCGCAGCATCCAACGTTCCGTGCAGGGATACAGCAATGTGCCGGTGGACGGCATCTACGGTCGGGACACCGAACTGGCGGTGCGGAGTTTCCAGCAATCGGTGGGATTGCCGGTAACCGGAACCGTAGATCGAGTGACATGGGAGGCACTGTTCGCCTCCTATCAGACCGTAGAATACCTCAACGCAAACCCCTATTCCGTCTATGTCTATCGCCAGGGGCAGCCGCCGCTCACGATCGGGACCCAAAACGATGCGGTGTATATGCTGCAGATCATTCTGCAACAGCTGAGAAACAGCTATACGGATATGCCCGCAGTGGATACACCCACCGGCATCTACACCGTCAATACCGCCGATGCCGTGCGCTCCATGCAGCACCGTTCCGGGATCAACGAAACCGGCGTCACCGACAAGGCTACCTGGGATCGGATCGTCACCCTATACAATCAGGAGTAATACCACCGAAAGGAGGTCGCCGTTTTTGTGAACCGCCGGGCTTTTGTCATGAATACCGCCGTGATGACCGTCACCTCGCTGCTGCTGCGGTCGCTGGGGATCGTATTCCGCATTTTCATCTCCAATCGGGTCGGCGCAGAGGGCATGGGCCTGTATCAGCTTGTGTTCTCCGTATATGTGCTGGGGACGGCCTTTGCCGCCGCCGGACTGACCACCGCTGTCACCCGCATGGCGGCGGAGGCGCTGGCGCGCAAGGAGCCGGAAACAGCTTTTCGCGTGCTGCGGCTGTCGATAGGACTGTGTATCCTCATCGGCTGTGTTTCCGCCGGTCTGCTGTACGGCTTTTCCCGGCCGCTCGCCCGCCTGATCGGCGACAGCCGAGCGGCCTCCTCTTTGGCGGTCAGCGGGATCGCCCTGCCGTTCATCGGCATATCCAGCTGCCTAAAGGGATATTTTATGGCGCGCCGACGGGCTACCCCTCCCAGCATGGCGCAGATTGCGGAGCAACTCACCCGCATCGGTGGGATCCTGCTGTTGTTGCGGCTGGCCGGGGATTGTCCGCTGGAGGAGGCCTGCCGCATCATCATCATCGGCGACGCGCTCTCGGAAACGGTCTGCTGCGGCTGGCTGACCGCCGCCTATGCGTTGGATCGCCGAAAACTGCGCAAAGCATCTCCCCAATCGCCGTCAAGGGCCAAACGCGGCCTGCTGCGGCCGCTGCTGGCTATCGCCGTACCGCTGACCGCCGGACGGTATCTCACCACCGGACTGCGCACCGTAGAAAATGTACTGGTGCCCGCCATGCTCACCCGGTTTACTCATTCCGATGCGCGTTCTTTGGCGCAATTCGGAGCCGTAAAGGGGATGGCCTTGCCGCTGCTGTTTTTCCCCGCCGCCTTTCTGGTGACATTATCCAATCTGCTGGTGCCGGAGCTATCGGACGCCCATGCGCTAGGACAAAAGCGACAGGTCACAAAGCTCACCGGGCAATCGCTGCACATTACGATGCTGGGGGCCATGCTGATCGGCTGTCTGTTCACGGTATTCGGTCGGGAGCTGGGACAGTATCTCTATCATGATGCGACTGTCGGACTGCTGCTGCAGATTCTGGGGCCGCTGGCCCCGGTGATGTATCTGGATACCGTTGCCACCGGTCTGCTGCGCGGGTTGGGCGAGCAGGTGCGTTCCCTATGGTACAGCGCTGCGGATTCGCTGCTGCGGCTGTCGCTCATCCCACTGCTGCTCCCCCGATTCGGCATCACCGGTTTTTTGTTTGTGATGCTGCTGAGCAATCTGCTCACGGCCTTTCTCAGCACCCATCGGCTGCTGACAGTCAGCCACACACCGCTGGATGTCGGCCACTGGGTGCTAGCGCCGGGTCTGGCTGCCGCTCTGGCCGGTGGCGGCTATGCCGCCTTGCGCCGAGTCCTCTCGTTCCCCGGCGGATGGACGGAACTCATGACGGGAATGGCCGTCGTGACCGGTGTGTATCTGGTGCTGCTGCCTGTGCTGGGCGGCATCACACCGAGAGATCGGCAGCAGCTACCGCGCCGTAAGAGTCATGGAGTCGGCATCCCACAGGCAGAGAAAAAGGAACAGCCATCTCTCCAATGAGATGGCCGTTCCTTTTGTGCCGTTTCAGGGATGGTCGAACCCGGAGCGTTTTGTCCGTTCTATTTATGCACCGCGCGGAACCAGTCCTTTTTCTCCACCGGGTGCAGCTCCTCATACGCATCAATGGTCTTATCCTCGTAGATGACCGCCCGGATCACCGCTGCGGCATAATCCAGATCGTAATACACACTGCTACTGTGAGCGGCGGGAGGATCCATCACAAACTCATACCGCGGGATTCGATTCTGCTCAAAGGTGGGGGATTTCAGCAGAATATCAAATGCCAGACCCATGATCTCGCCATAGGACAAGGAGGTTTCCATATACGGTGCGGCCGCCTTCGCCAAACTGACATACTTCGCTTTGCTCATCGTCAGCGCCTTCTGGAACAGCTGCTCCATCACATACCGCTGCCGGTCGGTGCGCCCGTAATCGTCGGCTCCGCCCCAGATGTTTCGCACATACCGGATGCGTGAATAGGCCACCGCCTGTACACCGTTGGCGTGGATCAAGCCGGGAGTCGTCACCTTATACTGGTTATAATCCAGGTTCATATACCGACAGATTTCCTCGATATAATCGTTGATGCCGGACTGGTGGGACGTGCCATGTGCCGTCACCTCCGCGTCGGTCAGGGTGATATCAATGGTCCCTACGGAATCAATGATCTTTGTCAATCCGTAGAAATTCACCGTAACGTATTCGGAAATATCCAATTGGAAGTTCTTGTTGAGGGTCTTGATCGCCAGCTGCGGGCCGCCCCGCAGATAGGCGCTGTTGATCTTATCATAGGTAGTTTTGCCGTTTCGCTCGATGGCCACCAGTGAATCCCGCATCACCGAAAACAACTTGACCTTTTTCGTCTCGGAATTGAGACTGAGGACCATAATGCTGTCGGACAGACCCTTGAACTCATCCGGCTTACGGGCATCCAGCCCGAACAGCGCAATATTGACCACCTTGTCGCTGAAAGGATTCTCGAATCCCAATTCCTCCGGTTTGCTGACCTCTATGGGGTTGTACTTATATTTGGGCAGCCACAGAGAAATACCGACCGCAGCGATCACGCCCACGATCAGCACACAGCACAACACCAGCAGCGCCAGACGCCGTGCTCTTTTTCTCCGACGGCGCTTGCGGTTATGCACCGTTCTTTGTGTACTCATACCTTACCGATTCCTCTCCGTCATAAGCCGCCGTCAGTCGTTGCTGTCCGGCTCCGCTTTCGCGCTCGCATTCGACTGACTGCCCCGCAGGCTGGCACGGGTCTGGCGCAGCTCCGCCGTCTGCTGCGCCAGCACCTCCTCCGCCCGGCGCAAGAGCGATTCGGTATACTCCTGAGCATTCTTCTTCATATCCCGCGCCTTTTTCTGGGTGGCGGTCAAAAGCTCACTGGCCTTTTCCTGGGCCTGCCGCACAATCTCATCGTGGGATAAAATCTGATTACGGCGCTCCTCGGCATTGCGAATGATGGTCTCCGCTTCCCGCTTGGCGGTGTCGATAATATCGGTCCGATCCCGCACGATATTCTTCGCCTGCTTTACCTCGGAGGGCATAGCGGCGCGCACCGAATCCAGCAGACTGCGGATCTGCTCCACATCCACGACCACCTTGCCGCCGGACAGCGGCATCGCCCAGGCAGCATCCAATATATCGTCGATCTGCCGCAGATAGTCCTCTGTATTCATGCTCATATCTCAACGATCCTTTCTGTATTTTTCCAAAATATCCGGCAGAATGCACGCCGGCACAAAATCCGAAATGTCTCCGCCGTACCCGGCCACCTGCTTAACCAGGCTGGAGGAAAGGTACATATGCTCCGCCGTCGTGGTCAGGAACACCGTCTCCGCCCGACTGTTCAGCTTACGGTTGGTCAGTGCCATCTGAAACTCATACTCAAAATCGGACATAGCGCGCAACCCCTTGACGATCACATCCGCCTGCCGCATCTCCACATAATCCGCCAAAAGTCCGTCGTAGCAATCCACGACCACGTGCTCCAGACCCTCGGCCGCCACCGCCCGATCGAGCAGCTCCACCCGCTCGGTCTGGGTGAACAGCGGAGATTTGGCCCCATTGGTCATCACCACCACGATCACCCGGTCAAACAACCGGGAGGCGCGGCGGATGATGTCCATATGTCCCTGCGTCACCGGGTCAAAGCTGCCCGGACACACCGCCGTAATCATACGCTCTCCCCCTCGCCGAAACGGTAGAAACGCAAACACACGCGGCCATAGCGCCGCGCACGGCTCAGATAAAAACGATCCACCCGCACCGGCAGAGCCGTATCGCTGTCGGTCTCGCAGACGATCAGCCCGCCATCGTTCACATACGGCGCCACCGCCGGGAGCACCTGTTCCAGCAGCCCGGACGCATAGGGCGGATCCAGAAACACCAGATCGAACCGCTCCTTCGGACGGCGCAGATACCCCACCGCATCAGTGGCAACCACCTGTGCGTGCTCCTCCAAACGGGCGCGGCGCAGGTTATCCCGGATGATCGGAATCGCCGCCGGATTCTGATCCACAAAAATGCAGGAGGCCGCCCCCCGGCTGAGCGCCTCGATGCCCAGCTGGCCGGAGCCGGCGAACAGATCCAGCACCCGCCGCCCCTCGATCTCGAATTGGATTGCAGAGAAAAGCCCCTCCTTAACCTTTTCGGTGGTGGGGCGTGTATCCTCCCCGGGGAGCGTATTGAGCCGACATCCCCGGGCTAAACCGGTTATCACTCGCATGAAGTTATCCTCTTACTGTTGCAGCTCCACATGGAACCGGGTCGTCGCGGTGTATTCCTCTCCCGGGTGCAACACAATGGAGGGGAACGCAGGCTGGTTCACGCTGTCCGGGAAATACTGCGTCTCCAGGCAGAAGCCGTCATACCGTCCCCAGCAATGTCCTGCTTTCCCATGCTGTTCCTCCAGAAAATTGGCGGAATACACCTGCACACCGGGCAGATCAGTGGAGCAAACCAATCGGATATGGCTGCGGGGACTGACCGCCACGGCGGCCTCCCGCACGGCAGGCTGCTTTTCTCTGGCCAGCACGAAATTGTGATCCACGCCGCCGCCCATAGCCACCTGCGGATGCGCGCCGTGGATACCCTCGCCCAGAGGCTTCGGTTTCCGGAAATCCAGAGGAGTTCCCTCCACCGGCATATATCCGCCGGTGGGATTGAGCACCTCATCCACCGGGGTGATCTCATCCGCATGGATCTGCAGCAACACGTCCTCAATAGAACCGCCGCCGCAGCCGTGTACATTGAAATAGGTATGATTCGTCAGGTTCACCACCGTGGTCTTATCGGTGGTCGCGTGATAAGACAGTGTCAGCGTATCCGCCGCATCCAGCGTAAACGTCACCGACACCTGCAGGGTACCGGGATAGTGTTCCTCTCCGTCGGGACTGGTGTATTCAAACCGCACTGAGGGAGCGTCATCCTCCGACAACACGGTATACCGCCAGATCTTCTTATCGAATCCTTCGGCGCCGCCATGCAGATGGCCGTGGCGTGCCGTCTCGTTGCAATACAGCCGGATCGGCTGACCCTCCAGCGTGAATTTACCGTCCGCGATCCGGTTGCACACGCGGCCGATCGTGGCGCCGATGTAGGAGCCGTTGGCCTCCACATACCCCTCAAGTGTGTCATACCCCAGCACAATATCCGTATCCCGGAAAATAAAGCGCTGGATGGTCGCACCATAATCCAGCACCGAAACGGCGGTTCCCCGCCCATTCATCAAAGTGATCTGCCGAACCTCACGGCCGTCCTTCAGCGTTCCGAAGGGTACCACCTGTACAGGCATTTCGTCTTCCTCCTCAGTTTTGAGATGATGTTTCCATTATGCCACACTTCGGGACATAATTCAATAGTTTTTTTGCAGTTTCAAGGAAATACCGCACAGAACCTGTGCGGCAGACTTATCCACCGATTTTACAACCATACCCATAGCGACAACACGGAAATCCGACGGTACAGCCGGAGATGCTCCCGGAAGCAACGGAGAATTCCGCCCCAAGGCAGTGCCGAGGCTCATGGAGCGCCGTGTTAAGAGACGGTGAAGTACGGCGACCACTGGGCATACCGTTTTTCGCCGATCCCGGAGATGTTTTTCAGTTCCTCCACGCTCTGAAATCCACCGTGGCTGTCCCGGTAGGCGATGATGCGTTCCGCGAACGCATCGCCGATACCGTTGATGGTTTTGAGCTGTTCCTTTGTCGCGGTATTCAGATTCAGCATTCCGCCGGTCTCGCCGTAGGAAGGTGCCGCAGTTGATGCCGATGATGGCGCTTCCGAAACGCGCGGCGTGGTCGAGGAATCGGATGAGGAGGATAGCGGCACGGACTCTCCGGATACGGACCCTCCATCCGGTTGCATTATCGGTGCGGACGGCTCTCCCTGCTCGGAGCTTTCCGGCAGATCCGGCGCATACGGCTCCATCCGCGGAAAGGCTCGTCCCACCTCGAAAAACACCACAGCCGCCACGGAAACCGCCAGAAACCACAGTACCCGCTCCGTGGTCACCAGCCGTCCGATCCGCCGCAAAAACCGCATACCCATTACGTTCCTTTCTGCTGGATTTCCTCAAACGCCTCCCGTACCGTACGCACACCCACGATTTCAACACCGGGGCGACGGGTGACGGAGGAAAGGCTGTGATACGGAAGAATGATACGCCGGAATCCCATGCGCGCCGCCTCGCCGATACGCTGATCGGCATTGGATACCGCCCGCAGCTCACCGGTCAGGCCGATCTCCCCGAAGGCAATGTTCTCGGCGGGAATGACGGCATCCTTTAAGCCGGAGACCAGCGCCAGCGCCACCGGCAGATCCACCGCCGGCTCATCCAGCCACAAACCGCCCACCACATTGACATACACATCCAGATTGGAAAACAGGTATCCGGCGCGCTTTTCCAGCACCGCCAGAATCAGGGAGAGCCGGTTGCAGTCAAAGCCGGTCGCCATACGCCGGGGATTTCCGAAACCGGTCGGCGACACCAGCCCCTGCACCTCCGCCAGCATGGGGCGGGTGCCCTCGATGGTGCAGGCGACACAGGAACCGCTGACATTCGTAGGACGGCCGGAAAGAAGCATCAGCGAAGGGTTTTCCACCTCGACCAATCCCTGCTCCCCCATCTCGAACACCCCCACCTCATTGGTGGAGCCGTAGCGGTTCTTCACACAGCGCAACAGGCGATAACTGGAATGACGATCCCCCTCAAAATACAGCACGCAATCCACGATATGCTCCATGACCTTAGGTCCGGCGATGGCGCCGTCCTTATTGACATGGCCCACGATAAAGGTGGGGATCCCCAGCCGTTTGACCGTATGCATGATGGCGGCGGTGCATTCCCGCACCTGAGTCACGCTGCCGGATGCCGACGCGATGGAGGCCAGATTCATGGTCTGGATAGAGTCGATGATGAGAATGTCCGGTTTCTCGTTTTCCAGCGCATCCAGCACCGTATCCAGATCGTTCTCGCACAGCACATACAGCTGCTCCGCCGCCACCCCCAGCCGGTCGGCCCGCAGCTTCAACTGTCCCTCGGACTCCTCACCGGAAACATAGAGGATCTTCAGCGTCTGTCCAAGGTATGCGCAAATTTGCAGCAACAGCGTAGATTTACCGATGCCGGGGTCGCCGCCGATGAGCATGAGGCCGCCCCGGACAATGCCGCCGCCCAATACCCGATCCAGCTCCTTCATGCCGGTCCGATAACGCTGACGGTCGTCCGTTCGGATATCGCCGATGCGCTGCACCGTCGTCAACCCCACGCCGCCCCGGTGGCTGCGAGCCTCTGCGACCGGCTGACGCACCTGTTCCTCGATGGAATTCCACGCGCCGCACTGAGGGCAGCGCCCATACCATTTGGCCGATTCCGCCCCACATTCGTTGCAGACATATACCGGTTTATTCTTCCCTGCCATAGTATCCTCCCTGGGCGGACGGAGCAGCCAGGGAACAGCCCGCCCTGTCTATTCCGTCCGATAATTCCAATAGCCGGTCATAATGCACCAGGCCATCTGCTGTTGATACTCCGGAGTTTTCAGCTGCTCCCGCTCTTCCGGGTTGGACAAAAACCCGCATTCCACCAGCACCGCCGGGCACTGGGCATGATACAGCAGGAAGATGCCGTCCGTCGCGCGCTTCAGCTCCCGGGTATTCTCCGGCTGCAAGCCGGAGACCACGCTGCACCGCAGCTGCTCCGCCAACCGGCGGCTGTCCGGGTGATTGCCGGAATAGAACATCTGCGCGCCATGGTACCGGGACGCCGAGAAATGATTCTGATGTATGGAAATAACCGCAGAAGCCGTCTGGTACAATTCCAGACGGCGGTGCATATCCCGGCTCTTGCGACTGCGGATGGTGCTGTCGGAATCGCCGATGGACACATCCTCCTGCCGGGTCATGGACACCGGCACCCCGCATACCCGCAGCATATCCCGCAAATTAAGCGCAATCGCCAGATTGATGTTCTTTTCCAATGTGCCGTCGGCCGCCTGAGCGCCCCCGTCCTCGCCCCCGTGTCCCGGATCAATGAGCAGGGACGGCTCGGTCGACGCCACAGCCGCCGGCCGCGCCGCGAGAAGCCACGTCGTCCCGCCGCACAGACACAGGAGCGCCACCCCGCCGAGCCAACCGATGAGCCTCTGTGTTCGGGTCATACCTCCACCTCCGCACCCATTGTATGTGGACGCAGGCGGAAAATATGCCGCCGTCAGATCTCGGAGTCGCTTTTTCCGGCGGTTTCAATGGAATCCGAGGTGTTTTTATAGGTCAGATGCTCTCGGATGGAGAATTTGCGGAAGCCCAGCCGATAAGAAATCGCGCACACGATCGGAACAAATACCAACGTCAGCGCACAGGCCAGCAGTCCGCCCACCGGCAGTTTGGCCGGTTCGGTCACATTGCCCAGCACCCCGTTGATGAACGGGAGATACGGCATCTGCGTAATGCGATAGATTGCCAAATAAAGAGTACCCCTACCGGTCAGCTTCACAGCCCATGCGCCGATATACAGCAGCGCCGCCGGAACGGTCGCCAGCGCGCCGATCCGCAGACCCCGCAGAGGATCGGGGGTCTTGCCCTTATACCGTACCCCGGTATCGTCCTTGCCGCCCAGCTCCCACAGAAGGTTGTAGGGAAACACACCCATGAGAAACAGGAGCATCAACTGGGTCAGCACATCCAGCAGCACCTTCACGGCGTGCGGAATTTCGGTGATCTTCACCACCCGCTGTCCTTCGGACGCCTCCGGGATGGACTCCTCCGTCTCGCCATCGGTGAAATAATGTTCCTCCACCAATTGGGTAGCACCGGCCTCATCCGTCTGGGCGATCCGATAACCGACCGTTCGGCCGAACAGACCGTTGCCCAGCACCGACATGGACAGATACAGCACCGCGCACATGATGGTCGCGATGATCACGCGCCCCCATACCTTGAGAGCGACTTTCAGCGTCTGCTTTGATGTGTCTTTCATGGTCTCACCTCAACCGTTCATTCGATGGCTTCGCCGTTTTCCAGCGCCGTGATCATATCAATTCGAGTCTGATGCCGTCCGCCCTCAAAGGGGGTGTCCAGAAACTCCTCGACGATCATCTTCGCCAGCTCCACACCGATCACCCGTGCGCCCAGCGCCAGCATATTGGCATTATTGTGCGCCCGCGTCATCTTGGCGGAGTAGGGGTCGCCGCACAGGGCACAGCGGATGCCGGGGATCTTATTGGCCGCCAGCGACATACCGATGCCGGTACCGCAGATCACAATGCCCCGGTCACATTCGCCGCTGGCCACCGCCCGCGCCGCCCGGGCGCCATAGACGGGATAATGGCAGCTCTCCGTCGTATAAGTGCCGAAATCTTTGTATTCCAGTCCCCGGCTCTCCAGCAGAGCCTCCACTTCTTCTTTCAGCTCCAGCGCTGAATGGTCACACGCGATTGCGATCATATCCGTTACCTCCATCTAATTTATCCAATGATCATACCGCCGTTCGGCGCCAACACCTGCCCGGTGATAAATCCCGCAGCATCCGACAGCAGAAACGCCACCGCCTGCGCTACATCCTCCGGCGTGCCCAGCCGACACAGCGGCGTTTCTTCCTGCAATTCCTGCAAAACCGACGCATCAAACCCCGCCATCATATCTGTCTGAATAACCCCGGGGGCGACGCAATTGACCCGAATACCGGCGGGGCCGACCTCTTTCGCCAGCGCGCGGGTCAAGCCGATGACCGCCGCCTTCGCCGCCGAATAGGGCACCTCGCAGGAACCGCCCACCTGCCCCCACATAGAGGAGATGTTCACGATGCTGCCGGCGTGCTGCCGGATCATACCGGGCAAAAACCGGCGGCAGGTGTAAAATGTCCCGTCGGCATGGGTCGCCATCATTCGATGCCACTCTGCATCGGTCACATCCGTCAGCAGCTTCTGCTGCGCGATACCGGCGTTATTCACCAGAGCCGTCACCGTTCCCAGTTCCCGCTCGATAACGTCCCCCATACGGGCGACCTGCCCGGAATCGGCCACATCGCACACATATCCGCGCGCATCCCCGCCGGCCGACGTGATCGCCGCCACCGCAGCCTGCACCGCATCGGCCGAGCGGCCGTTCACAGCGACGGTATATCCTTCCAGTGCCAAGCGCAGCGCCACAGCACGCCCGATCCCGCGGGTTGAGCCGGTCACCAATGCTACTCTCCGCATACTCACAGCTCCAAGGTCAGTTCATGGCCGGTAGGCTCATACTGCGTATACTCCACATCGGTCATGCGGAACATCAGCTTGGACGCTTTCACGGAATCGCTGTCGGAATATTTGTCCGACAGATACACCACCCGCTTAACGCCTGCCTGGATCAGCGCCTTGGCGCATTCGTTGCAAGGGAACAGTGTGGTATACACCGTCGCGCCATGAACATTGCCGCCGGAATAATTGAGAATCGCATTCAATTCCGCGTGGCATACGAACAGGTATTTGGTATCCATCGGCTGTCCGTCCCGCGCCCAGGGCATCACCGCATCCGCACATCCCGTTGGCATTCCGTTATAGCCCACCGACAGGATCTTGTTGTCCTTATCCACGATGCAGGCGCCCACCTGAGTGCCGGGATCCTTGCTGCGCTGGGCGGACAAAATGGCAATACCCATGAAATAGGCATCCCAGCTCAGATAATCGTTTCTCTGATCCATGGAATCATTCCTCTCCGGTCAAAAGTGACGGCAGTAACGCCGCATAGGGACGAAAAGCGCTGGGCAAGGCAACCGTCGTCCGCAATTCCGCCGACGACGCCCAACAATAGCGCTCCGGCAGCGGCGGCAACCCGGCGATGCGGTACAGTTCCCCCGCCATGCGCCATTCCACATGAGAGAACAGGTGTTTCGCCCGAGGGAGTTCACCCGCAAAAACCGCCCCCTCCACCGGGAACGACGCCGTCTCTGTAAGCAATCGGTTAGGCAGCTCCCACAGGCCCGCCAGCAAGCCGGTATCCGGGCGGCGATGGAGCAGCACCCGCCGGTCTCCGTCCGTACCGCCGACGATCACCTGCACGATCCGCTCCTCCACACGGCGGCGCTGCCGCTTGATCCGCACCGGCAGCTCCCCCTGACATCCGGCGGCAAAAGCCTCGCAGCCGAACCGCAGAGGGCACACATCGCAGCGGGGGTGCGCGCCGGGAAGACACACCGTCTCCCCCAGCTCCATCACGGCCTGATTGAACCGTCCCGGTTCCGTCTCCGGGATCAACCGGGCAGCCATGGCTGTATAGTGCTTTTTCGCCCCCGAGGACAGCACATCCGTCGAATCGCAGCATAAGCGGGACAGCACCCGCATCACATTGCCATCCACCGCCGGAACCGGGAGCGAAAACGCAATGGAAGCAATGGCGCCGGCGGTGTAGTCCCCGATACCGGGCAGCGACAGCAGCATCGCATACTCTCCGGGCAGCTCGCCGCCGAAATCCCGACAGAGGATCTGCGCGGCCTTTTGCAAATTCCGCACCCGGCTGTAATAACCCAATCCCTCCCACAGCTTCAGGAGCACATCCTCCGGCGCGGCGGCCAGAGCCGGTACATCCGGCAGACGCTCCATGAACCGCTCATAATACGGCAGCACCACCTCGATGCGAGTCTGTTGGAGCATGATCTCCGAAACCCATACCCGGTACGGGGTGGGCGATTGCCGCCAGGGCAGCGGGCGATTATGGGTACGGTACCAATCGGACAGAGCGGCCGCACCCGTTTGCAGCAGGGCGTCATTCATGAATGATCCTCAAACAGGGACGAAACGGGCCGCCCTTGCCGCGCAAAGCGGCAAGGATGACCCGTCCATACAGTTTATTTCGTGCCGAAAATGCGGTCGCCGGCATCGCCGAGACCGGGAACGATATAGCCGTTCTCGTTCAGGTGCAGATCCTGGGAGGCGCAGTAGATCTTCACGTCCGGATGTTTCTCGGACAGGGCCTTCAACCCCTCGGGGGCCGCAATGATGCACATAAATTTGATGCTGCGGGGATGACGGGTCTTGATCTGATCAATGGCGTCGATCGCCGAGCCGCCGGTAGCCAGCATGGGATCCAGCACGATCACATCCCGCTCCTCGATATCGTGGGGCAGCTTGCAATAATACGGATGGGGGATCAGCGTCTCCTCGTCCCGATACATACCGATATGGCCCACTCGGGCGGAGGGGATCAGCTCCAACGCACCATCCACCATGCCCAATCCGGCTCGCAGGATCGGCACAAACGCCAGCTTCCGTCCCGCGATAACCTTGCTCTTGGCCACCGTGATGGGGGTCTCCACCTCCACCTCGCAAACCGGCAGGTCACGGGTCGCTTCATACACCATCAGCTCGGTGATCTCCTTGATCAGCTCACGGAACTGCTTGGAGCTGGTGTTCTTATCCCGCAGCAAGGTTACCTTGTGCTGGATCAGCGGGTGATCTGCAATGAACGGCGCGTTAGACATTTTCATTACCTCCATATATTTCATGCGAAAACGCACGGATTACAAGGTCGTTTTCTCCGGGTCGGCAGCCTGCCGGGCACGCAGCTCCCGTTCGGCCTGCGGCAGGCGCAGATAGGTGGGCATCAGGGCCGCCGCCGATACCGTTTCTCCCGACCGGAGCTTACGGTCGGCCACCAAAGCCGTCCCCACCGCCGACTGAAACCGCAACGCCGTGGGCGCCAGAAACAGGGTCGGAATTTCCTCTTTCAGCATAGTATAGCACATTTTTGCGCCATCGCCAACTAAAATTACAGATTTTTTTACGTTTTTCAGTCGATTCTTCAGTTCTTCGACAGCGATCGCCTCATCCGGCGTTTGGCGCGTGAGGTCGCCGTCGGCGCTCAGATCAAAGGACGCGGTATACACCTGCCGGCAGCGGGCATCCATCACACAGCAGACCAGCCCCTCCAGCGGCAGTGCGCGCAGCGGCTCGGCCATCGCTTCCAGCGTCGAAACGGCTATGCAGGGGATTTCATCTGCAAAGGCCAACCCCTTTACGGTAGAAACACCGATGCGCACGCCCGTAAAGGAGCCGGGTCCGGCATTGACGGCGACGGCATCCAGCTGCGCCACGGTCAAGTCCGACAGCCGCAGCATATGTTCGATCATGGGCATGAGTGTCTGGCTGTGGGTCTGTCCGCTATGGCTGTAATAAGAAGCCAGCACCCGCTCATCCTGCAAAAGCGCGCAGGAAACGGGGGTGGCCGAGGTATCCACCGCTAAAATCAGCGCCATGCCATCACTTCCTTTCAATCCAGCGGGTATGCTCGTCCGGGGCGGAGAAAACCAATCGCACGGCATCCTCCGGCAGAGCGCTTTCGATGTTTTCGCTCCATTCCACCACCAGGATCGCACCCGCCTCCAAATAATCAAAAAAGCCGGTCGAATACAGATCGTCCCATCCGGTAACGCGGTACATATCAAAATGCACCAGCGGCGGCTTGCCGCCATAATCGTGCACCAGCGCGAAGGTAGGGCTGGACACCGGAGCGGTCAACCCCAGCCCCCGGGCAATCCCCCGCACCAGAGCGGTTTTCCCCATGCCCATACCGCCGAACAGGGCCAGTACCGTACCGCCGCGCAAGCCGGAAGCCAGTGAAGCACCGTAGGCTTCGGTCTCCTCCACGGAGTGGGTGATGATCCGCTCGTCCACTGTGCCGCCTCCTTTACCCTCGCGCCTGCATTCCATACCTGTTGAGAGGTATTTTACCACACATTTGTAAATAATTAAAGAGAAACTTGCATCTTGCGTAAAAATTCGGTATAATGGACAGGAATGTTCAGAAAGGATGAGAGCGGCTTGGCCAAACACTCGTTAAAGCAGTCCATACGCACCTTTTTCTATTATTCCAACCTGCGACTGATCCTGCTATGTCTGGCAGCATCGGTCTACGGGTGTTTGCTGGTGTATTCCGCCTCTTACAGTGCCGGAAACGGCATGAGCGGCGTGATCATGCAGATCGGCGCATCGGCGGTGGGGCTGATCCTCGCCATGCTGATCTCCCAGGTGGACTATGAGGACATCTGTCGTCTGTGGCCGGTGTGGGCCGCGCTCTCGGTCGGACTGGTGCTGCTGACCTTTACCCCTCTGGGGCTGAATGTGGCCGGAACCGACGATACCGCCTGGCTGGGGATACGCATCGGCTCCTTCCGCCTGACCTTCCAGCCGTCGGAGTTGATGAAGATCAGTTTCATCATCACCTTTTCCGTGCATCTCTCCCGAGTGCAGCAGGACATCCGCCGGTTCAAAACGCTGGCACTGCTGGCGCTCCACGCCATTGTCCCCATCGGGCTGGTGTTCCTGCAGGGGGACGACGGCACGGCGCTGGTGTTCATCCTCATATTCCTCAGTATGCTGCTGGTCAGCGGCGTCAACCTACTCTACTATGTATTGGGGCTGGCCGGTGTATGTGCGCTGGTACCGCTGGCCTGGACGTATCTGCTCACCGACGATAAAAAGGCCCGGTTTCTCTGCATTCTGCCGCCGTATGTGGAAAAGTACCTCAGCACCACCGGCTGGCAGCAGTATGAGGGTCTGAAAGCCATCGGCTCCGGCAAGCTCACCGGCGTCGGATATTTACAGGGCGGCAAAGGATTCTCCTTTGCCCGGAACAACGACCTCATTTTCACCGTAGCGGCGGAGGAATTCGGATTTATCGGCGGACTGTTGCTATTTCTGCTGCTGGCGCTGCTGGTATTCGAGCTGGTGCGCTGCACCAAGCAGTCCCGGGACGATCTGGGCGGATATCTGTGTGTCGGTATGCTGGCGCTCATCGGATTTCAATCGCTCATCAATCTGGGAATGTGTCTGCGGGTATTGCCGGTCATCGGCATCACCCTCCCCTTTTTCAGCGCCGGCGGCAGCTCGGTGGCGACCTTGTATCTGGGCATCGGGCTGGTACTCAGCGTATCCTTCTCCCAAAACACCCGGCGCAAGAGTTTAGCCGATCTGCGCAGCTGATTTCCGGTAGGTCAGGATGAAAAACTCCGCCGTGACCGACAGATGCTCGATCTGCGCCGCCTTTTGCTGATCGGCCTGCCCGGTTTTATAGTAATACGGCGTCATGCGAAACAGCGACTCCACCGTTTCACTGTCCGGCAGGTCCATAGAATACTGCAAATGCGTCTGTTCGATCAGGTCAAGCCCCGGCAGGTCAAAGGGCTTGACCTGATTCTTATAGGGCGTGTCGTAGATGCGCTGCTTCAGCTCCCACAGGTGCGTTTCACCGGGGATGGTCATAAGGAAAACCCCGTCCGGCTGCATGACCCGTCGGATCTCCTCGCCGCAATACGGCGCAAACACATTGACGACCGCGGCGCAGCTCCCATCCGCCACCGGCAGATGAAACGCGCTGGCCACGGCAAATTGCCCCTCGGGGCAGGCGCGGGCCGCCTTGTCCAACGCGATTTTGGATATATCAATTCCGGCGCAGACCGCCGCCGGATACCGGCGTCGGATAGCCGCCGCCATGCGTCCGGTATAGTATCCCTCGCCGCACCCGACATCCAGAAAATCTCCTTGCGGCATATGCCGCTCCAGCTGCTTGCACAGCCCGTCCGCCAGAGGCGCATACCAGCCGCCCTCCAGAAACCGTCGGCGAGCCTCCACCATCAGCTTATCGTCGCCGGGCATTTTCCCGTGCTTACGGTTGGCGGGCAGCAGATGCACATATCCGCTGCGGCTGCGGTCAAAGCTATGCCGCCGGGCACATTGCCACCCGGCAGACGTCGCGGCCAGTGGCAACCCGCAAATGGGACAGATCCACATAGTTTTCTTCCTTAAAATTTCAGTAAAGTCATCAAAATCATCCGCCAAACAAAACGGCGGCGAGGGTGATCCTGCGCAAATAATCTTTTTCGCAAAACACATCAAAAGATCGTCTCAAAAAAGGAGCAGACCATACTGTCTGCTCCTTTTTGGCGATTATTCTTCGTTCGCTTCCGGCTCCTGCGTCGGCTCGGCGTCGGCCAGCTGATCCAATTCGTCCATCTCGTAATCAAAACAGCCCTCGCACTCATGGCGGGAAATTCTCTTGGCACGGGCACGCAGCATCAGCAGCACAACCGTCGTAATCGCAGCCACCACAGCGGCCACCACGGCGATCCAAGTCCATTTGCAATCCTTAGAGCATTTCATCGGTAAGACTCCTTTCAGCGAATAGGTTACAAATCTGTCATAATTATAGCCTATCCGACGGCAAATGTCAAGGGGAAAAGCCCGCATCCGCCGAGCGCAGCGAATTTCGACCGAATTTTTGTCAGAAAGCACAACGAACATCTCGGTTTTTGGATACCATAAACAAAGTCATCCGATCATCTCCGTACTTGCGGCCCCACGGTCAGCGATCCTGTCGTTCTCCCCAGGATACGCCCATATTCTGCGGCCGGGATCGGCGCGGAAAAACACAGGCCGCCGCGCCGTTTCCGAGATGCCCTTGCTCCGAGCGTCTTGCCCACGCGAAATACCCCCTCGGCTCTTGCCGTCATGTCCACGGGGCCGCCGTTTCCCCGGTAAGCAGCAGCGCGTGGCAGATACCGGGGATGCTCTCGCCCTGCTGAGAGGAGGTGGGCGACATCAGTGCGCCCGTCGGGCAGAACAGCAGTTCCGGCAGTTCTCCCCGCTCCAGCATCGGCAGAAAATGCCCGCACAGCACGCTGGCCGAACAGCCGCAGCCGGAGCCGCCGGCGTGGACATCCTGCGTTTGGCGGTCAAACAGCAGCAATCCGCAATCGGTGTAATTATCTCCCAGCGGCAATCCCTTTTTCGCCATCAGTTCCCGGCAAAGGTCGCTGCCCACCTGTCCCAGATCGCCGGTCACGATCTGGGCATAATCCTCCGGCCGCGTCCCGGTATCGGCGAAAAAGCGTTCCAGCGTATCGGCGGCGGCAGGCGCCATGGCACTGCCCATGTTGTTAGCGTCGGTGACGCCCAGATCCTGCACCCGACCGATCGTCACCTCGTCAATGCGCACGCCCTTTCCGGCGCGCCCCACGATCACCGCGCCCGCTGCGGTGGCCGTCCACTGGCTGGTGGGGGGACGCTGGCCGCCATACTCCAGCGGGTAGCGGAACTGCCGCTCCGCCGTGCAGAAATGGGACGACGTCACCGCCGCGCACAGATCCGCCGCGCCGCTGTCCACAAAAATAGCCGCCATCGCCATGGTCTGCCCCATGGTGGAACAGGCGCCGAACTGACCGATCAGCGGCACGTTCATATCCCGCAGTCCGAAGGTGGAGGCAATATTCTGATTAAGCAGATCCCCGGCGAACAGATATTGCAGCTGGCTGGGCGACAGGCCCGCCCGATCCAGCGCCCGGGACAGCGCCTGCTTTTGCAGCGCGCTTTCGGCCTTCTCCCAGGTCTTTTCCCCCAACCGGGCATCCGCAAACACCACATCAAACTCATGTCCCAGCGGGCCTTCGCCCTCTTTTTTTCCGACCACGGCAGCCCGGCCTAAAACCGTCGGACGGTTGGAAAGCGTAACGGTGTAGAGTCCCTTGCGTTCCGGCATAGCTTCGTCCCCCTTTCACCCGATCAGAGAAAACAGGTACAGGATCAGTCCGTACACCGCGCTGGCCGTGATACCGTACACCAGCACAGGCCCGGCGATGATGAACATTTTTGCTCCCAGCCCCAACACGAATCCTTCGGCCTTGAATTCAATGGCCGGAGCCACCACCGAATTGGCGAAGCCCGTGATGGGGACCAACGTACCGGCGCCGGCGTGCTTGGCGATATTATCGAACACCTGCAAGCCCGTCAGGATCACCGTCACTCCGATCAGCACCACCGACACAATCAGTCGAGCGGTTTTCTCCCCCACGCTCCCCTGTACCAGCTGAAAGATCACCTCGCCGACGGTACAGATCAGCCCGCCGATCAGAAACGCTTTCAGGCAGTCCTTTCCCACCGGCGAGCCGGGAGAGGCTTTTTTACTCATGCGGTCATATTCCTTCTCGGAAATGCTCATACGGATCCCTCACTTGTCGTTTTGGGTTAGTTTGACCGTTTGAGCGCCGAATATGCAAAGAGACCGTCAAAAGGAATCCCTTTTGACGGTCTCCGATCCGGTCGCGTATTTCATTTATTCACATACGTCGGACAAAACGTCTCGCAGCGCCTCCACGCCCTCGCCAGTCACGGCGGAGAACGGGATCAGCGTGACCCCCTCATAGGCGCTCAGTTCCTGCGCGAACGCCTCTAACCGCTGTCGCCGCTGGGTCTGATTGAGCTTATCCATCTTCGTCAGCACCGCTACGAAGGGGATCTCGTGCTCCACCATGTATTCCAGCATCTGGTAATCGTCCCGGCTGGGGGTGTGCCGGGCATCCAGCAGCTGAAGCACCAGCCGCAGATCCCGGTCATCCTGAAAATACCCGCCGATCAGCTCTGTCCAGCGGCGCTTTTCGCTGCCGGATACCTTCGCATAGCCGTACCCCGGCAGATCTGCCAGCCGCGCCGATTCCAGCTTATAGAAATTGACGGTAGCGGTCTTTCCCGGAGTGGCGCTGGTACGCGCCAGCCCTTTACGGTTCAGCAGCTTATTGATGAGAGAGGATTTCCCTACATTGGAGCGGCCGGAAAAGGCCACCTCCGGCAAATCCGCCGGATGCAGCTGCTCCGCCAAACCCGCCGCATATTCAAATTCCGCTTGATCAAAACGCATGGCGTTCACCCACTTCCCATGTGTTCGCGCATCACGGCGTCGGCGCCGCCGGATCGGACACCAGCGCGTTTTGCAGCACCGTGTCCAGATATTTGGCCGGGATAAACCGGGTGTGCGCCTTCACCGCCGCATCCACCTCATACAGATCCGACCGGTTATCCTCCGGAATGATCACGGTGGACAGATGATGGGTATACGCCGCCATGGACTTCTCCCGCAACCCGCCGATGGGCAATACCCGACCCCGCAGAGAGATCTCGCCGGTCATGGCCACATCCCCTTTCACCGGGATGCCGGTCAGCGCCGACACGATGGCGGTGGTCATGGTCACGCCCGCCGAGGGGCCATCCTTGGGCACCGCGCCCTCCGGCACGTGGATGTGGATATCCTTCGTCTTGTAAAAATCGGTATCAATGTGCCAATCTCTGGCACGGGAACGGACATAGCTGACGGCGATATGCGCCGATTCTTTCATCACATCCCCCAGATTGCCGGTCAGTTCGATCTTGCCGGTACCTTCCAGCACCGCCACCTCCACCGGCAGAGTGGTGCCGCCTACGGCCGTCCATGCCAGCCCGTTGACCACCCCCACCTGCGCCTCGTGCTCCTCCGGCTCCGGCTTATACTTCCGGGGGCCCAGCAGCTCCTCCACCAGCGCCGGCGTCACCGATACGCGGGTATCCGGATTTTCCACCACCTGCTTTGCGACCTTCCGGCACACCGCGGCGATCTGCCGCTCCAGATTCCGTACGCCCGCCTCGGAGGTATATCCCTCGATAAGCAGACGCAGCGCTTTCTCTGTAAAGCGCAATTGCTTTACGGTTAAGCCATGCTTTTTTATCTGCTTTTTGGTCAGATGGTGCCGGGCGATGGACAGTTTTTCCTCCTCCGTATAGCTGGGCAGCTCAATCACATCCATCCGTTCATACAACGGACCGGGGATCGCGGAAGCATCATTGGCCGTGGTGATAAACAGCACCTCGGACAGATCGAAGGGAAGATCAATATAATGATCCCGGAAAGCGGAATTCTGCTCCGTATCCAGCACCTCCAGCATGGCCGAGGCCGGATCCCCGCGGAAATCATTGCCCATCTTGTCGATCTCATCCAGCAATATCAGCGGATTGCGGGTGCCGGCCTGTTTCACGGCCGCCATGATGCGGCCGGGCATGGATCCAACATAGGTGCGGCGGTGCCCCCGAATTTCGGACTCATCCCGCACGCCGCCCAACGATACCCGCACATATTTGCGCCCCATCGCCTCGGCAATGCTGCGGGCGATGGAGGTTTTACCTACGCCGGGGGGGCCGACCAGGCAAAGCACCTGCCCCTTCATCTCGGTGGAAAGCTGGCGCACCGCCAGCGCCTCCACAATGCGATCCTTCACCTTATCCAGGCCGTCGTGATCTCTGTCCAGCACCCGGCGGGCATGGACGAGATTCAGCCTGTCCTCCGTCATTGTGTGCCAGGGCAGCTCCAGACAGGTGTCCAGATAGGTACGCACCACCGTGGCCTCATGGGAACCGGGAGGCATTTTCCCCAGCTTGGAGCATTCCTTTCGGAGGGGTTCGGCAATCTCGTCCGGCAGCTCCAGCGCTTCGATGCGTTTCAGATATTCCTCCGATTCCTCCAGCGGATCGTCCGCCTCTCCCAGCTCCTCGGAGATGGCGCGAATCTGCTCCCGCAAATAATAATCCCGCTGGTTGTCGTCCATCTGCTCCTGCACCTTGGACTCAATTTTCTTTTCCAGCTCCAGAAGCTGGCACTCTCTATCCAGCGTCCGCAGCAGAGCATCCGCCCGCGCCGCCACCGACAGCTGATCGAGAATTTTCTGCTTATTCTCCGGCGGCATCGCCAGATTGGCGGCAATATAATCGCACAGATAGCCAAGCCGTTCCTCGGTCGCCACGCTCATCAGCACATCCGGCGCCATTTTGGGCGCCAGTTCGGCATATCGCTCGAACATCTCCCGACACTGGCGCAGATAGGCCTCCTGCTCCAGCGCCGAAGAAACCGGACGCTCCGGGCGCTCCTGCACCACCGCCACATAATACGGTACATTCTGCACGATTTCCGCAATGCGGGCACGAATCTCGCCCTCCACCACCACGCGGAAGGTATCGTGAGGCAACTTCAAAATCTGCTGAATATGCGCCACCACGCCCACGGAGTACATATCCTCCGGCTGTGGATCATCCTTTTCCAGATCTTTCTGTGCCACCAGAAAGATCCGCTGATCCTTTTTCATCGCCTCATTCAGGGCGGCAATGGATTTCAGCCGCCCCACGTCAAAGTGCATCACCGTCTCCGGAAAACTGACCATCCCCCGCAGCACCAGCAGCGGCAACGTTTCATAGGTCGTCTCTGCGTTGATTTGCGCCATATATATCACCTCTGTTTCAGAAAAGCCCAAGCACCCTGCACACAGGCGTTTGCGTGCAGGGTGCAAACTATTGATTGATTTTGTTTTAACAGCCGCAACTTTATACCGCCAACAATCGGGACAAATCTGTTGTACCCGTCAGAACAAAGGCGGTCTAACAACGGCGCACAATTCATAAAATCAAAGTTTCTCCGCCAAATAGATCAGCCCAGCGCCTTGCGCCGCACCGGTGCTTTCGCCCGGGAGCCGCTCCGCAGACCGGCGCCCCGCCGATCGGGATTATAGACAATCTCCGGCGCCGCCCCATCGTTCACACAGGCGGAGGTGATGACCACCTTTTCCACCGTGGGGTCGGAGGGCACATCGAACATAAGCTGCGTCAGCAGACCCTCCATGACGCTGCGTAAGCCCCGGGCTCCGGTCTCCCGCTTAAGCGTCAGTTCCGCCACCGCCCGCAGGGCGTCATCGGTGAATTCCAGCTGAACGCCGTCCAGCCGGAACAGCTCTGTATACTGCTTGAGAATCGCGTTCTTCGGCTCGGTCAGAATCCGCACCAATGCGTCTGCATCCAACGCCTGCAATGTGGTGATCACCGGCATCCGTCCCACCAATTCGGGAATCAGGCCGTATTTGACCAGATCCTGCGGCACGATCTGCCGCAGCAGTGCGCTGTCCTGACCGGATTTCTTCGATTTGACCTCATTGCCGAAACCCAGCGAACCGGAGCTGACCCGTTTCTCGATGGTTTTGGTGATACCATCAAAAGCGCCGCCCAGAATGAACAGAATGTTCGTGGTGTCGATCTGGATGAACTCCTGCTGGGGGTGCTTGCGGCCGCCGCCGGGGGGTACATTGGCCACGGTTCCCTCCAGAATCTTCAGCAGCGCCTGCTGCACCCCCTCGCCGCTGACGTCCCGGGTGATGGAGGGATTCTCGCTGCGGCGGGAAATCTTGTCGATTTCATCCACATAGATGATACCCCGCTGGGCCTTTTCCACATCGAAGTCCGCCGCCTGGATCAGGCGCAGCAGAATATTCTCCACATCCTCGCCCACGTAACCGGCCTCGGTCAGGGTCGTAGCATCCGCAATGGCAAACGGCACATCCAGCGCCCGCGCCAGCGTCTGCGCCAGCGCGGTTTTACCCACACCGGTGGGCCCCAGCAGCAGCACATTGCTCTTACCCAGCTCCGTATCGGTATCCCCACCGTAATAAATGCGCTTATAGTGATTATAGACCGCGACCGACAGGGCCACCTTCGCCTCGTCCTGTCCGATCACATATTCGTCCAGTTTTTCCTTGATTTCCCGCGGTGTGGGCAGCTTTTCGGGGATCTCCGGCTTTGCGGTCTTGTCGGCCGGTTTCCCCCGCCGTTCCGCTGCCGGGCGCTCCTCATCCAGCAACGACTCGCACAGGTCGATGCACTCGTCGCATATGAACACGCCGGGGCCGGCGATCAGGCGCTCCACTTCTCCCTGACGCTTTCCGCAGAAGGAGCAGCGCACCTCGCCACGGTGTTCCTCGTTATTCGGCAATTCCGTCACCTCCACGAGCAGGGGTCATGCCCGCCGCTCCACTACCTTATCCACCAGACCGTACCGCACAGCGTCGTCGGCGCTCATCCAGTTATCCCGGTCGGTATCCCGCTCGATGACCTCCAGCGGCTGACCGGTCATCTCGGACAGCATCCGGTTCATCCGGTTGCGGATATACACGATATGATCCGCCTGAATTTTGATATCCGCCGCCTGTCCCTTAGCACCGCCCAGGGGCTGGTGGATCATGATCTCACTGTTGGGCAGCGCCAGACGCTTGCCCTTGGCGCCGGCCGCCAGCAGAAAGCTGCCCATGCTGGCCGCCAGACCGATACAGATGGTGGATACGTCGCATTTGATATACTGCATGGTATCGTAGATCGCCATCCCCGCCGTGATCGAGCCGCCGGGGCTATTGATATACAGCTGGATATCCTTATCCGGGTCATCCCCCTCCAAATACAGGAGCTGTGCCACCACCAAAGAAGCGGTCGCATCGTTGACCTCATCGGACAGCATGATGATCCGGTCATTCAGCAACCGGGAAAAAATGTCGTAGCTCCGTTCGCCACGGCTGGTCTGCTCAACCACATACGGCACAAGACTACTCATACAAAAGCCCTCCTGTCAAATCGTTATAGCCGATCCGGGATAAGACGCCATCCGCCCATACCGAAAGTATGGGCGGATGATACGTACTTCAAACAAAGGATTATTCTTCCGTCACCACGGCATTTTCCTTGACAAAATCCATGGCCTTGGACACAGCCAGATCTTCCTTGATGGCCGACTCGGGGATGGACTTCTTCACAGTGTCCACATCCACCTGATACTGCTCGGCGCACCGGGCATACTCGGCCTCCACGTCCTCGGCCGTCGCCTCGATGTTCTCCGCCTTTGCCACGCCCTCCAGAGCCAGACGCACCTTCACCTGCTTTTCGGCGCGCTCCCGGAGACTCTCGCGGAACGCCGCCTGATCCATGCCGGTGTACTGGAGATACATCTCCATGCTGATGCCCATGGACTGCATCCGATAGGACTGGCCGCGGATCTCATCGTCGATAGCATTCTCGAACATGGCCGCCGGAATATCCGCAGTCAGGCATCCGAGCAGACCGTCCACCAGCTGCTCTTCGACCGCCTGATCGGCCGCCTTCGTCCGCTGCTCCTCCAGACGCTTACGGACATCCGCCTTGTAGTCCTCCAGCGTCTCAAAGTCGGTGCCATCCTTGATCAGCTCGTCGTCGATAGCCGGCAGCTCTTTCTTCTCGATCTTATCAATGCGGCATTTGAACACCGCTTCTTTCCCGGCCAGCTCCTTGGCGTGGTAATCCTCCGGGAATGTCACCTTGACCTCCGGCTCGTCGTCCACCTTCGCGCCCACCAACTGCTCCTCGAAGCCGGGGATGAAGTTGCCGGAGCCAAGCTCCAGCGCATGGTTCTCACCCTTGCCGCCATCAAACGCCACGCCGTCCACGAAGCCTTCAAAATCCAGCGTCACGGTATCGCCCATCTCGGCGGCGCGATCCTCCACCGACACCATCCGGGCATTGCGCTCCTGCAGGCGCTTCAGATCCTCGTCAATGTCCTCATCGGTCACGGGAGCCACCTTCTTCGTGGCCTTCAGCCCCTTATAGCCGTCCACGGTCACTTCCGGCTTCACGGTGATGGTGGCCTTGAACACCAGCCCCTCCGGGCCGACAGACACCACATCCAGGTCGATCTTATCCTCTACATAGGTATAGCCGGACTCCTTAATGGCTGCATCCAGAGCGCCGGGGTACACATCGTTCATGGCCGTCTCATAGAACACGCCGGAGCCGAATTCCCGCTCCAGCAGCGCCCGGGGGGCTTTACCTTTGCGGAAACCGGGAATGTTCATCTTCTGAACATCCTTTTTGTACGCGCGCTGCACCGCAGCCTCAAACGCCGCCGCATCCACCTCGATCTCCAGCTCTACACGGCAGTTTTCCTTTTTTTCAGCATTTTTCAGACTCATGTTCTTTTCCTCCTGAACGCACCCGTGGGGTGCAATTTTCTTCATATTTTCGTCTGCCCAGGCAGACATCGGTCGATAGTATACCACATCCGTGGCGTTTTGGCTACTGTTTTTTTGAAAAAATCGGCGCATACACAGAAAATTCACATTTTAGACAACGTCCATAAGTGTCTGTGCGGTATCATTCCGGAATAAACAGCGGCGTAAAATGCAATGCGTCTGCCGAAACCAGCCGATAGGCGATCCCCGTATCCTCACCGTTGAATGCCAGCCGGATACCGGCGCTGTGCACATGACCGTAGTAACAGCGGCGAATCCCCTCGCGCCGCAGGACCTCCAGAATTTCCGGGCAGCGCTGCTGCCCGGAAAAGGGCGGATAGTGCAAAAACACCACCGGCTCCAGTCCGGTTGCCTTCGCCGCCCGAATGGACGTCTCCAGCCGACCGACCTCCCGCAGCAGCACCTTGCGGTCGGCATCCTGTTCCGCGTCGAAAAACCAGCCGCGAGTGCCGCAGACCGCCACCCGGCCGTCCACCGCCACCGCATCGTTGTGCACGAAACGCAGGGTGTCGAAGCCGTTTTCGGTCAGAAAGGTATCCATCTTGCGCCGGGTACACCACCAATAATCGTGGTTGCCCTTGAGCAGCAGCTTTTGCCCCGGCAGACCGTGCAGAAAAGCGAAATCCGCTCTGGCCTGCTCCAAACTCATCCC